>Ga0315915_1000955_pt1 | contig 33200 bp, 12 predicted proteins | sample MpolbnodulesMG_FD_207738 | JGI IMG/M metagenome (GOLD analysis project Ga0315915, IMG submission 207738) | Medicago polymorpha root nodule microbial communities from Los Angeles, California, United States - branched nodules | ecosystem: Host-associated > Plants > Roots > Nodule | place: USA...
CCACGATTTCCTATTTCCAGCACTTCTAGAATTTCTGCTTTTCACACCCCCAGACTGTCTAAAATTGCTACAGACTCAATAAAAACATCAACACAACTGTTTCTTCAAAATCTTCTATTTTTCTTGCTTTCCTTGTTGTTTAAGCTTGCTTGTGAACTCAAAACATCATGAAATGACACTAAAAATAACGTAATGTCTACTGTCATCAGGTATGTTGAACCAATTTATTTTGGGAGTATTTGTAATACATATCAACTTTGGTATGATGTTATAATTGACTAAGACCAACTTATGTTCGACATTATAAGGCTTAGACCATAATTTGTTATGAATGAATTATTTCTTATGTTTCAATTTTATTAGTTATAACTTACACAATTTTGTTGATAAATATCCATATATGATACAATAACATCATAATCACGTTTTCATTCAAATCATATGGATAACATTACAATTTCAAAAGTACACAGATATGGTACAGAAACAAGAATAGATAAACGCTACATTGGGGACACATGCATTACATCGCATAACACCAATTTGAATGCATCCATTCAATGGGTGGGGACCATTACTTAACATCAAATACATTACATTTTCACAAAACATATTATTATAACGGGACGCAAGAATAATGACAATAATAGTAAAAGACAGAATGAAAACGACACAAGATTTAAAGTGGTATCCAACAATGTGCCGACTAATCCACGGGCAGAGCCACTGAAAAGAATTCCACTATAATTAATGATTACAGATACTGGATAGTAGAGAGCTATAACAAAATCTACTATTGGTGCAAGAAATACTAACACACAAGACTTTTATTTATATGGTCAAGTCTTTGCATATTTCTTCCTGTTCTCCGATGTGTGACTTTTTTTCGACACTAATTCAAGGCATATTTCAACACATACAAGAAAAAGCAACTAACTAGCTATAATCACAAACTTTAGTCATTCCACTTTCTTCTTCTTATCCAACAATTTCAATTTCCATTTGTCTTTCTTCTTCTCCCAAACATCAACACAATTATAGTTTGGGTTTGCAACAAACTCCACCATAGGTGCAGACTCTCCATCCCTTAAACTAACAATTTAAACATTTGAGGGTACTGCTGCCATAGGCCTGATAGCTGGACTAAGCTTATCATCCCATATAAACATATCACAGATTTTTTTTCTTCTACAAAACAACATTCAAAAAGTTTGTCAGTATCACAATTTCAAATAGTGGTATTAAAATATACTTAATGCATAAGAACTCACTTGCCAATCGTGACATCTCCAAAGACTCCGCCCTTGGTAATCATCAATGTTAGCAATGTAGATAACCATTGGTAAATCGCAATGAAACATAGAAAGCATTCCTCACGAAGTTGGAAACAAACCTCCACTAAAACTAGTCACGTACACACATAGAGAGACGGAGCTTTATAGATAGACTGAGCAGCAAAGACAAGGAGAGAGAGAGAGATGCGAAAGAGAGCAAGAAACACAACAAGAATGGAGGAAGATAGAACACAGAAAGAGAGAAAGATAGAGCACAAATAGATATGACGAGATAGAACAGAGAGAACACTTGTCTGATGGAAGAGATCGCTGGAGAAGAAGGAATAATATTTGAGGAGATGAAGTCAGGGGCATTTTCGTCATTGTGTATTGGTTTGTACAATTTAGCGACATTCTCGTAAGCACATGTATCTTTTTTTTCTGTGACTCATCAAGTGATTGTCCTATTCACATCCGCAAAAACGCGACTTGTCAACAAATAAATGACCCAAGGGACCAAATGTTAAACGATTAGTAATTTTAGGTTTTTTTTAAGGATTAATAATTAGAATGACCAAAACTCAAGTAATTCCTATTTGCACGACCTTTTGCATAAATAAGCCTACAAATTAACATACTCTCCCTTCATCCCTTTCTCTTTTTTTCTTTCTTTCACATATCTCAAACCGTCGGAAAAGAGTTTTATTGGATCGCAAATAAATGAAAATGACATCTCAACTCAAAAGTGCCGTTGGTAATTTGATAACTAGCAATTATCTCACAAGAGATATGCTTTCAAACATCGGTCAACATATTTTAGCAAAAGAAAAAAGAAAAGCATGTGAACATTGATAATTATTTAATTGAATATTTTTATCCGTATATGACTAAAACCAAATTCCTAAACACATATCTCATTTCTTAATTTTTTTTTTCCTTCATATTTTTCTGATTCTATAAGAAAATAACTGATCAGAATAACTTCTTCTTTTTTTCCTTTCTTACATAAAAAGATTTTTTTTAGTTTTATACAAAATTACCTTATTATCTTTGTTTACAAAAATAACTTCTTTCTTTATACCATTGAGCAACATTTTCCATTAAGCATAACTAACTAAACAATCTCAATTTTACAAAGATATAATCATTTTGACGAAACTATCCCTACTCATGTAATTCATTCAACAGTCAACACTGAATTTCATTTCATTTCATTTTCTTATCTAAAAAATTCGGAGCGAGAAAAGTTAAAATTGTAAAAACGTTACAAAGTAGAAGAAAGAAAGAAAGAAAAAAAGTGCGGTGGCGTTAAGTTATTTTCTTCCCCGAAATTCACACAACACAACACTCTCTCCGTATCAGATCCGAATCTCTCTTCCCTCTCTTCTCCGATTCCGATCTCCGATTCCGGCGACTCAATTCTCCGATTCCTTCTCTCTGCAATTCGATCCGATTCAACTTCCCCTGCGAACACACGCAATCATCGATCATGAATCCTTTCTCTTCAGGAACGCGTTTGAGGTAATCAATTGAATCCTTTCAATCGGATCAGCTTTGCACTGTTCTTGCAATGCGTTTAGATGCTTCTTCTTCATGCTGATTTTGTAGTTGAGTAGGAATATTTTGAATTTTCTTTGCGTTTTTTTGTTGAATTGGAATTTATGTAGCTTTTCGAGTTCTAGATTATAGATTTTGTTAATTTTAAGCAGAAATTAGTGGTTTATGATTTTGATGTGGTTAGTTAGGCTATGGATTTCAAACAGTATAGATTGAAATTGAAATGTTATCGTCGGTTGATACATAGTGATAATGCTGCAATTCGAACTTAGATTTTAAGTGTAACACTGCACATCTTCAGTTATGAGCTATGAAGCACAGATGCAGACTTCAGACACTGACACACCGATACAGTAATAATTTGAGAAAATTAGATAATTCAATGTAATTATATGTGTCAGTGTTGTGCCGGACACCGACGTGTGTCTGACACCACGCCTAATCCAAGGAGTGTCCGTGCTTCATAAGTTATGAGTTATGACACAGACATTGATACCGGTAATAATTTGAGAAAGTGAATTATTTGAACCTAATCACATGTGTGGGTGTCGGACACCGGACACACATTTGATCAAAGGTGTTGTGCTACAAAGATCTTCAAAGTTTTTTTCCTATCTCTCTGAAACCATTGGGAAAAATTCATAAACAACAACCTATGAAGCATGGACTTCGACATGGACACCTGACACGACACTGACACGGACACGTTGACACCGCTGATGTAAAAAGTATAGGACACAAACACTGTTACATATATGTTAATTTATTTAAAGACGGTCTAAAATGAAAATTAAAAAACATATATAAACATCTAACTTGAGCAATTTATGTCATTAGAAAAGGTTCTACAACAAGATATCATAGTATTTGACCTTTATTTATTATCTACTATTAAAAAAGCTAAAAATGATATAATCAACTATAATGTCTATAGCCCCTAATTGATCAACATTTCTCAAAACAAATGTAACTCTTGTATCTATGGTGTGCGGAAGCAAGAGAGAAAAAGAAATTGTTTTAGATATTTGTCTGAGTTGTCCGACACGGCTCGTATGAGTGTTATATAGGTGTCGGACACCGATCGTAGAAGTGTTGAAGTAAAGAAAAAAACAATTATTTAGGACACCGGTTCGACACGTGTCGTATGGGTGTCATAGGAGTGTTGAACACCGACGCGTGTCAGACACCGACGTGTGTCGGACACCGACGCGTGTCGGACACCGCGACATGCCTAGTCCTAGAGGTGTCCGTGCTTCATAGACAACATCGTGTTTTGGATATGAAAATAAAAGCAAAGTATTTTTTTTTGCACTAGGTGGGGTTAACGATATGAATTAATCATTGATGATGCTAACATGTTAATAGTTTGGCTTTAGCGTATAGACATGTCTTTCCAATAACGTTAGAAATTGACTGTTTGAGAAAAAGTAGTGGCGAGGTTTAGAATCAAGAGTGTCTTAGTTACTCATTATAAGATAGATAGTTATTTTTTCCTCCATCTGTAGATTCTCACCGATGCTGTCCTGATTTAAGTATTAGGTACTATGTAGTAGCACCGGCACTTTGGATTGAAGGTGTGTCCAGTGTCCGTCACATGTCAGTGTTCAACATAACAATGACACATGTTACATTGAATCATTTCAATTTTTTTTTAAATATTATGTGTCTATGTGTCAGTGTTAGTGTCGTAGTTGGTGTTCGTGTCAGTGCTTCATAGATTGGGTACCGCAACCAATCATCTATTGCATTTTAGAATTGGATTTATTACCCTCTCAAGCAGGATTTTCATTTCTGCATATTCCTGCAGCTGTGCGAGTTTTTCATTGTATTGACTTTTTATTTCAAAATACCCTTTGTCTCCCAAATCAGACATGGTTAACATGTTTTCAGGTTTTCTTGCAAGTTACAAAGATAATAAATGTTTGATGGGATTTTCTTTTGGTGTTTAACTATAATAATAATTTTTACTTGTCTGGTTCACATCCTAACATCTAGGGACATGATTCGGGCCATACGTGCATGCAAGACTGCAGCAGAAGAGCGTGGCGTTGTAAGAAAAGAATGCGCAGCCATCCGTGCTTCAATAAATGAAAACGACCAAGATTACAGGCATCGTAATATGGCTAAGCTAATGTTCATCCACATGCTTGGATACCCAACACATTTTGGTCAAATGGAGTGCCTCAAGTTGATAGCGTCCCCTGGATTTCCGGAGAAGAGAATAGGGTATCTTGGCCTCATGTTGCTTCTTGATGAAAGACAAGAAGTTCTAATGTTGGTCACCAATTCTTTGAAACAGTATCCTTTTCTTAATAACAATTTTTTTAATTCCCTGATTTTATATTCCACTTTATAATGTGTTATTGATATTAGTCCTCTACTGAAACAAAACAAGGGAAAAATATTGATAATAGTTTATATAGCAAATCCTTAACCGAATTGCAGAGATCTTAATCATACAAATCAGTATATAGTGGGACTTGCACTCTGTGCTTTAGGAAACATTTGTTCAGCAGAAATGGCTCGTGATCTTGCACCAGAGGTTGAGAGGTTGCTACAATTTCGTGATCCCAATATTCGGAAGAAGGTGACTTTTTCAATGTATTTCATGCATTTATTACACCTTATACCTCTTCTGGAACTATAAATACTGTTTTTTTGTTTGGGAGAAGAGGCTGTGGATGCTTCATAGTGACAGTAACATATTATTGCTTTTCACTTATAGGGATTAGTTTTGGAACTTCTGTACATCTAGCAACCAATAAATACTAGGTTTTTGAACTGCTCTTCACTTATGTGATTACTCTTCTTACATACATCTAGCAACCAATAAATACCAGACCGGACTCTGATCCTTACCAATAAATCTACTTATCCGCATGCTTTTAAGAACTTGACATCCAGCAAGCTGGCTGTATGTTAGTTGTCACGTGTTATGTAATTTGATTTTGTTTTATCTACAAAACCTTTTCCTTGTAACTGCTTGGTTTTTCGTTTATAATTCACATAAATTAACTACGCTCACTGTTATATAGGCAGCATTGTGCTCTATAAGGATCATAAAGAAAGTTCCAGATTTGGCAGAAAATTTTATCAATCCTGCTACTTCCTTACTTAGGGAGAAACACCATGGAGTTTTAATTACTGGAGTTCAGCTTTGTACAGATCTGTGTAAAACTAGCACAGAAGCTCTTGAACATATTAGGAAGGTAGTTTTTCATCTTTATAATTTTTGTCAATCACATAGTGTATTTCCTCATAATCCACTTTAGATATTAATTGAAGTAAAATTTCCTATTATAGACTTGGCATGGAAAAATATTCTGTGCTCTGCAATATTAAATCATCGATATTTTTATGCATTCTTCTTCTTTGTCAGTTAAAAGCATCTTTAAATTATTGAATTTGCTTCTTGAAAATGTTATTGACAGAAAAATAATATGAAACCATTCACGCGTCTTCATCTAATAGCCTGAGCATTTGGGGCAGTTGGCTCATGATATAGTAACGGTGTGTTTATAGCCAAGTAGTCTAGTGTTTGATCTGTGCTTCCCGTGTTCTTTTAATAAAAAGTTGAATTTCAGCACAAGATAGACGGGCCTGTGTATTGTCCACACATCAAGCTCAACGGGCTCTTGTGTGAAAAAACATGTTATAAATACTATATAAAACTATTCATATGTCTTCACCTAACTGCTTGAACTTTTGAGATAGAGGGTTTTGGACAATTGTAATAAATTTAGGGGAAACTTTCCCACCCCTCACATTTCTAAAGAACCACACATCACATGATTTCAGAAGCGTATTTCTCCAGCGCATAGTTAGGTCATGTTGGGGCCGGGGAAGTTTCTCCCATAAATTTACTGAAGTTATTTTCTGGAATCTTGGATTAGTCGAGTCTTTGACCGCTTCTCACATTTCTAAAGAACCACACATCACATGATTTCAGAAGCGTACTTCTGGAGGGCATAGTTAGGTCATGTTGGGGCCGGGGAAGTTTCTCCCATAAATTTATTGAAGTTATTTTCTGGAATCTTGGATTAGTCGAGTACTTGACTGCTTCATATAATTTGAAATGCTTTTATTTTTTTATCAGTTTTTTGAGGTATTCTTATGAGCCGTTATTATGATTATCACTGTAAAGCTCATATTTAGTGACTATCATACAGTTTCAATGGCCACATAACTATATTTTTAGTTTTTTGCAATCGAACTTGTCGGGTATACATAGCATATGTTTACGTAAACTGTAAAGGATAATAAAGAGGGTTCATATGTACGATTTTATTTATGATTCTAAAGTTTACTCTGATGGCATTTTTGTATCAGAAACACTGCAATTTGAGCTTTGACAATAGGCCAGCATTTAACAAAATATTATTTGAACAAATATTACAGAAATGCACAGATGGTTTGGTCAGAACTCTCAAAGATCTAGCAAACAGTCCTTATTCACCAGAATATGATATTGCTGGCATCACAGATCCATTTCTCCACATCAGGTTGCTTAAACTTTTGCGAGTGTTAGGTGAAGGTGATGCTGATGCTAGTGACTCTATGAATGACATACTTGCCCAGGTCAGTTGTGTATATGTTACTTTTATGACATAATTTATTATATTGTTTATACTACAATGGTTGCTTGTTTGTCACTTTGCACGGCTCTGTAGTGTAGATGTATGTTGAATACCATATGTGGTTTTAGAATATTTTTTCCACTTCTATGTGACTTCATTACGAAACCTTGGTGTTAAAGATACATGGTTTTAGATAGAGAAAAGAGAAAAAATAAAAACTTCAAATTATGGATATGGTTTGACATGATTGGTGACTTCGATTTTTGATAAAAATAGATACTAAATACTTAACTAGGAAAGTAAATGATGATAATAACAAAGAAGTAAGAGTTAGTTTAAGATAAGAAACTAATCCTATGAGATAATATAAGATGCTCTAAATATCAAGATATTTTAAGACATTTGCATATCTTTTACCACGTCCCCCTCAATTTATAGTTTACTTAGCTTTAAGGTTGTTAAAAATGTACTCATTGGAATAAATAAAAAATCGGTAGGGCCAGATGATTGCATCTGGATTTGGAACAAGAGTCAAGACCTAATTGTAGCTTGGACAAAAGTTGAGGCTGGACCACAATTGAGACAAAAAATGGTGCTTAACCACACTGAAACGAAATCAATGCCAACCACAACTAAGACAAAATCAGTGTCAACTCTCAACGGCAACTGAGACAAAGTTAGTGCCAAACTGCAAATGAGACAACCTGATTATGATGTTAGAATTGGTAGCTATGATCTTAGATATGATTTTTTTTCAAGAGTTCAATTTTAGACACCATGTTTATAGGTTCTGGATTTATCAGTTTGCAAGTGTTTCTAAAGTGCCATACTGATATTGTGATGCGTTGTGACTATGATATTATAAGTATAAAATCAAAGTAAAAGACTGTTGATGATATAAGCATACTTATTATAATATGCTAAAAGTTGCATATTTTTTATTGTGTGTGGGATTACTGTATCATTAGGATATCATTAGTAACTGTTGAGAATGGAATCCTGTTGAGAAGCTGGATTTTCTTAATCTCCAGGTCCAATGTTTGATTTATGTCTCTATCTAATTCTTTGGAGAACTATGGGGAGGGTTTCAAGGAAAAGGAGGAGCTCTTGGTGTGCGCGTGTAATTTTATATTACTCAAATAAACGAGGTTTTATTTTTGTCAGGGACTAGTCAAATATTTGTTTACGTTGTGACCTGCTCCTATATATTAAATTTAAATGAGAGTCGACTCTTGAATGCAATTCACTCACTTGCTAAACTATCTCCCACAAATAACCATGTCTCCTTTTAAAATCGTTTAAGTGGCCTTTCGTTTTCTATTCACCCATGAGATGTTAGCAAAACGGTACGAGTTTAACCTTGTAATCTCAAGCGGTGGAATTAAAATACCCTTGGGGACTTGAAATGGTCATTAGTGCCACTTTAATTAATAATATTTCCCCCTTTCCCTAATTTTTTTGTTTAAAAATTCATCCAAATTGGAGTTTTCCTAATTTCCCCCTCCTAATTATCCCCATAATATCAACATATTAAGTTCAACAAATTTGAACTAATTATTCCCAAATGTCGTCGCTTCGAATTCAAAATACATCCCCGAGTTCTGATTATTTTTATAATTTTATCACTAAACAACACCCAAGATAGTATAATATGCTGAGAAATTATTCAAAAATTCAGTCTTGATCCATATAAGTTCTTAAATTTCCATGTAGCTATATTAAAATTTAATTGGAAAAAATGTGAATTGGATGGGGCTAGTAACTAGTTATTATATTATTATTATATGTATGATTAATTTCTTTTAGAAACTTCAATTCACTTTAGAACCAAAAAAAGAAGAAGCTCCAACTCACTGACCAATTGAATTTTCTTCATAAATAATGTTAACCACTTGTTGTAGTCATAAAGTTTTATATCATTCATTTTAATATTCTCAGGATTTGTTTATCATTTACCAAATCGATGAGATTAAGGGAAGCGTGTTAATGATTTTAATGTATTATTGTATATTAGTGGCTGGCTTTTCTGAAATTTAAGGTTGATAATTTTAAATTTTCTATTTGTTTTAGGTGGCTACAAAAACCGAGTCAAATAAAGTTGCAGGGAATGCCATTTTATATGAGTGTGTTCAAACAATAATGAGTATTGAAGATAACGGTGGCTTACGCGTACTTGCCATCAATATCCTGGGAAGATTCTTGTCAAACCGCGACAACAATATCAGGTTTACTTCTGGTCATTTCTTTTCCTTGACAAGTAACTGAAAAACTTGATTACATTGAGTGTTCACATTTCAAGCATTGTAAGAAGTCGAAGATGTTTCCTCCAACCAGGGAAGGATGCCTGATTACAGTCCAATGAGTTGATATATAAGCAAGAATCTAGGTAGCGATTTTGATCAGTCGGATTGACTATTGGCCCCTTAGAACATTCTCCTGTTTACTTCCAACCTTCAACCGCAATGCCTACTGCATGTGTCTGGGAAACACCGTTTTTTGTGTCTTAGGATATTGAGAATATTTGTTCTATCTCCCCAAACCAGTATTTTGACTACCAAATATGGAGAAGTAATCACTTTTAACGTTAGGCCTGTATAAGATTACATCTTTAAATGAAGGGGACTTATTTTAAGTTTTAACTGGCACCAAAATGATCTGGTTATCTATTACTGACCATCACAGCGTTCTTGTAGAAATGGTATTTTATTACTCAACAAAAAATATGATAGGATTATATTGTAGTGCCTGTACAAATTATTTATTTAGTACTTTTTATCCACTGACAAATTTATTTGTTAAAATTAATTATGTGCTTTGTGGATATCGTACTTCATTATTGTAGTGAATCATACTCTTCCTACCCTCTTCCTTCAGATACGTGGCATTAAATATGCTAATGAGGGCTGTAACTGCTGATGCTCAGGCAGTGCAGAGGCACCGTGCAACAATTCTAGAATGTGTGAAGGTATTTGATTTGTTTTCTTTGTTATTACTTCTTATCCAATGTCAAATGTGTTTTTGCAACTAGAGAAGTTAATCAGTGGACTCTTTGCTTCAGGATTTAGACGCTTCAATTCGGAAAAGAGCCCTTGAACTTGTATATGTTCTGGTAAATGAAACTAATGTGAAGCCTTTAGTGAAAGATCTTGTAGATTATCTGGAAGTCAGTGATCTTGATTTCAGAGGGGACCTAACTACCAAAATATGCTCCATAGTTGCAAAGTGAGTCACAAGGTTCTGAATGGCATTCTGTTTCAGTATTATTTGCCTTTTTTAAGAGAGGGGGTGGGGGAGGTCAGACGTAGGTTGGTAGAGTAGCCATGCACTTCATTTTTTTTATTTCCAGTAATTTGTGGAACCACTTATGATATTACATCAAAGTAAAATGGTTTGATTCGTCACAGGAACAGGTTTTACTATCATTTTTTCTTTTAGAAGTTATATAACTGTTTGATGTGTTAGTAGCAATACTCATACAGTCTGTGTTGGTCTTTTGATTTTTGTATTTTGTACATTCCTGTTCCTTAGTCTCCCCTCTTCTCTTCCCATTTCGTAAAATAAAACAATCTATTTGGCTTATTTCACATGGTCTACTCCATATCTTTGTCACCCCATTTTAGTTTAGAACAATTAATTAGGGAGTTTCTTGAAGTGACAATTATAAATGTCTTGCATTGACTGTAAGTTTTTTTTATTGTTGCTTCAGGTTTTCCCCAGAGAAGATCTGGTACATTGATCAGATGCTAAAGGTTCTGACTGAGGTATAAAAAAGTGATTTCCTGTGTGTGTGGTTTTGGTCTCCCTCCATATTGAGCCATGCTAGTGTGTATTGAGTGCATGTACTGATCTTTTTCTTATGTTAGTAGGCTGGAAATTTTGTAAAAGATGAAGTGTGGTATGCCTTAATTGTTGTGATAAGCAATGCTTCCGAGCTTCATGGATATTCAGTAAGAGCATTATACAGGGCATTTCAAACGTCTGCTGAACAGGTGCTCATTTCTGCTTTGACAAAACCTATGCAAATTGTTGATTTTCTCTTGATGGTTATATAGCAACATCATCACCCAATATATATTTTTTCAGGAGACTCTAGTTCGAGTTACAGTGTGGTGCATTGGTGAGTATGGTGACATGTTGGTCAATAATGTTGGAATGCTTGACATAGAAGATCCAATAACAGTGAGTGAATGGTTATGATTGATTGATTGTTTTTACACGTTTATACTATTGCTTCAAGTTGCTTGAATATGATAAATTGCATGGCCTCCAGAAATATATATTATGTAGTTGGTATTTGGATTGGTCTCAAAGATGTTTTAACAGTGTCCTTTTGATGAGGCTTCTTTTTGTATGGCTCACATTTTCATGGTTAATAATGAACAAATAGAAACATAATCCATCTGTCTCAGTCAGTACTACATTCTCATATTTAGTTCTATTCTCATTTATTTGAAAGGTAGGAAATGGGTTAAGTACTGGGATTTGTTTACATGTTTGATCGGTGTGTTGAACTTTTCCTTTGTCAGAAACGTCTCCTTGTCATTTTCTTTTTTAATGAATCTGGCATAATGTATGCTTGGTGCTTAAACCATAAACATTAGAATTGTGGCTTGCCTCTTTTAAAATTTCTCGTTGCTTATTCGATTCTTTTATACAGAGGAATGACCTGATTCCCATGCCCGTTGTGTCTTTTCTTTTGTGGGATATATTCAGCTTAATGGAACAACAACTGGACTACTGACCATTGATGTCTTTAAGTTTAATTGGATATAGAACATTGGAAAATCTAAAAATATGATCTTTTTTAATACATACCGTGTATAAATTTTTTATACTATGTTTTTTATTCTTAATTGTTTTATCTACTAGGTGACTGAGTCAGATGCAGTCGATGTTGTAGAGATTGCTATAAAACGCCATGCATCAGATCTTACCACAAAAGCAATGGCTTTGGTTGCCTTATTAAAGCTCTCTTCACGTTTCCCTTCTTGTTCAGAGTATGCTGGTCTTTAAGTTTGTTTATTATCTATTGCATCATACATACATTGTTGTTTGTTAAGACCAAAAATCCTTAGAACTTAATTGTTAGATGAAGGGTTTTGAATGGTTTCTACTTTCTAATACACTCCCTCACTAGTGCTCTCAAATTTCCAGCATGGAATTATAGCATGACGGGTTTTATGCCAGCCACCATTAGCTGCAACACCTGTTATATCCTCCATAGCCAGCAACACCATGTTTATAGGGCAGATTTTTGGCTGGCCGTCATAATCCTCCATTTATAACACTGTCCTCACATAAGATCCCTTTAGGCTTGAAATGTAGACGGTGCATTGGCCCACTTTATCTTGTGTTGAAATTCATAATTTATTAAGAATTTAGAATAATGGAGGTTGCAAGGATTGAACTCTTGACCAGTTGGACATAGAGGTATTGATGCCTTGTCAAGAACCAACTTTTCTAATAAATTAAACTAACAGGTGAAGGTTCATGAGTGTTTTTACGCATGTAATTTTTTAGTATAATTCATTATATTGGGTTTGAGATTTAAAAAATTTAATCCCCCTGCTTGCGATTTGATCTCTATGACAAATCAGGGGAACTTCTTCCCTCCACAACCCTTCCTACTTAATAGACATGCCAAAAAATTGTTCATCCAGTACAAGCCTGTTTTTCTTCTTGTACTTTATGTTTTGACATGGCGATTTTATTCTCCTTTGAATATGTATGTAGGAGGATCGGGGAAATTATTGTACAGTTCAAAGGGAACCTTGTGCTAGAATTGCAGCAGAGAGCTATTGAATTCAATTCGATTATTGCTAAGCACCAAAATATTAGGTGAGTTTAATTAAGCTGCATATTATATTATACTCCCTCCGGTCCTTTATACAAGAGACAATTTGAGAAAATCACACAGATCAAGGAAAGATATTTTTTCTATTAATAATTCTAAAATACTAATTGATATTCCAAAAATATCCTTGGATTAAACTACCTTACAGCTGCCTACAATTAATGTAATTCTATCATTAAAGCTCTTGTATGAGTTCCAATTCAAGCCGTCATCTTCTGTCCAATATGCCCACAACCAATGATCACAAACACGCCTCTCCCTCTTCACAAGAATACATCACTTTTATTCTGGTTTAATGTGGCTATTGATATTATCACAGTTCATTTGGATTGCAAATTGAAAAAATTAGGCAATTTTTTACAACCTGGGTTTCCCACCCTTTTTTTCCAGCAAATACCCACCAAAATTTGAGCAAATAAACTTTTGAAATTTCAAATTTTAAATTTTGAATAGAGTAGAAATGAAGTTTAAACATTCAGTCATTCTCTATATAAAGAGAGCTTTGTATTAACTTTCAGCCATACTTAAAAATGCCTCTTAACATAGACTTGAATGTTCCTTTCACTTTTACACATGAACATTCAATTTCTGTTAATGATACCACAATACCATCAAATGTAGAAACACATGAATTTGAGTTTAATTTAAATTATCCCCCATATCTTAATGTTGGTCTGTGTGTACGGCTAAAGTAGTTCAACATGGGGAATATGTATCAAAATAAATGCATTTGCATTGGAATAGGTTGTATGTCTTCACCTTAATAAGGGTATAAATGGAATTGCATATTTAATAAAGTTTAAATTTAAAGAGATTTTCTTATAAAATGGATCAAAAAAAAGTTTCAAATTGTCTCTCGTATAAAGGACTGGAGGGAGTATAAAGAGCTTGGTTCTGCTATACTCGGATGAGAAAGATCCTATTATTAGAAACTGTTATTGTGCAGATCTACTCTTGTAGAAAGGATGCCAATTTTGGATGAGGCCACTTTCATAGGTAGGAGGGCTGGGTCTTTACCAGGTGCCGCTTCTACAGCAACTGCACCTTCAGTCAGTCTCCCGAATGGGGTAGCTAAACCTGCAGCTCCTCTTGTAGATCTACTTGATCTAAGTTCAGATGATGCACCTAGCTCTTCTGGTGGCGATTTTCTTCAGGACCTTCTTGGTGTTGATCTGTCACCAGCATCACAGCAATACGGTTGGTGTCTATAGTGCTTCATATAAATTATTATTATGTCATGAAAACTGAACATTTTTGTTTTTAATGATCACCATCTTCATTTACAAATCCCTGTTTATAACTTTATATAAAATATTAGCACTGTTTTTATAAACAAAGTGGAATTGTTTTAGTAGTTATTAACTGGTTTTATTTAGGAAGAAACATGTAAATTTACTCATTTTTATAGCATGTCTGACTTTTATTGAATTTTCAGGTGTCGGTCAAGCATCACAAAGTGGCACAGATGCTCTTATGGATCTTTTGTCGATTGGATCGCCTTCTGCCCCGAGCAGCTCATCTACAGTAGACATCTTGTCCTTAAGTGCTAGTAATATAGCACCTGCTTCATCATTGGATGATCTCTCACCACATCCACCTTCTTCAAGAGCTACTTCAAATGCTGGTTCAATGATGGATTTATTGGGTGGTATTTCCTCCAGCTCGGCAACAGGTTGTATACCATTTTATAATTTGGGTATTATCATTATTTTAAATATAGTTGTAGTACTGATTCCTCCTCCTTTTCTTATCTTGAATAGAAAACAATGGACCAGTTTACCCATCTGTAACTGCTTTTGAGAGCAGCTCCTTGAGGTTGACATTCAATTTCTCAAAACAACCAGGAAACCCACAAACAACAGTTATCCAGGCTACCTTTACAAATTTGTCCTCCAATACATATACAGATTTTGTTTTCCAGGCTGCAGTCCCCAAGGTATGCCAAATGCCAATCAGCATGCTGCAGTGTTGAACTGTCTACATGAAATTGCTAAGATCATCATCATTGCCATTACTATAACTTCAATCGTGGGATATGAATTTACTGCTTTTTTTTACTTATTTATCTTATGTTAAACATGTGATATGAATTTACCTGTTTTTCATCTTCAAATGTATACTGTTAGCTTGAGGTTCATTGCTTTATAATTTATGTTGGCTATCATCTTCTCATTCCATTTTTTACATTTAATTGTAAAAATCTCAAGACACGAGGAAAGCACTTGTGGCTGTTGCTTCTCTTAAGAGATGGATTCTTATGATAAAAATGTTTTCAGCTGTCAATTACTGAATAGTTTCCTTTGTATTAGTCTAATTAGCTATCTTGTTTTTAGTGCTAAATAATTGCTCCAACTCTTTAATGTTTGATAATTAGCTCTTTCAGTGGTTGGTCTGCTGGATACCTTCCGTTATCTAGTACTTACATATGTGGTTATTTTGACTTTCAGTTTCTACAATTGCACTTGGATCCAGCTAGCGGCAATACTCTCCCTGCTGCTGGAAATGGGTCAGTCACGCAAACTTTGAGAGTTACTAATAGCCAACATGGAAAGGTAGATATCCTTTATTAGTATTGCTTCACTGTAAATATTTATGCTCTACCATGCATCTTGTCAAGTTTGAATTCTAAATGGGATATTGATCACTGCCAAAATGCTGCTTAATGTTTTACTTTAAAATTCGACAGTACATATACAACAAAAACTGCCATATTTTAGTTAATACACCGATATGGAGTTTAATTAAACTCCATATTTAGTTATCTGGACAAGCAGGGAAACTCCCATTAGGCACTGCAAAAATTATATTTTTGTATAAGTATGAATTTGTGTTTAAATGTGGATAATTTTTCAGTATGAGCATTTATGCAGTAAAATTATTTTTTGTATCTGAAATTGTCAGTATAATGGCTATCATGCTATGACCATTATTCTGGATCGACAACTACAAATTAGACTCCCTTTGCCCCCTCCCCCCTTTTTGTCTCTATTTGTGCTTTGCGAGTATGTTGTGTATGCGTGTCTACTAATCAAATTAATTTGGAGCAAGTGTTTATTAGAGAAAGAATTGATTTCTAGAAACTACTCTTTTCAGAAATCTCTTGTCATGCGCATAAGGATAGCATACAAGGTAAATGGCAAAGATACACTGGAGGAAGGACAAATCAGTAATTTTCCTAAGGGTCTGTGAAGCCAAAAATATGGACGGGTCATTAAGGTGATACACAAAACCCATTGTTTTTGTCTGCACTCTAAAATACTGGTGCAATTTTCATGTTTGATTCCTTCAAATGAGAAGGTCTGGTTAAGGCAAATGGGATCCACTTTTTAGCTCAAATTTGAAGTCTATTTGCTGGCTTCACATATTTGCTATATTTTTCCCTCTTTATTTAGGTGTTTATGTACATTAGTACAAAATATTCTTGTATGAAAAAGGTCAATCAAATTTTGCCTCTCAAGGCACTGAGAGTTTTGTCCTGTTGAGAACTTGAGGTGCTTTCTAAAGTTATAGTGTTGTTAAAAACAATTTGGTATCCCTTAGACAGTTGGTATATTATATTTGATTTTGTGTAACATTTTTCCCCCAAAGGTTAATGAAATGTCATCTCAAAATTGTGTAAACCTTTTTCTTTCTTGATTTTTGGCTGTTTAATTGTAAGTGAGGATTTTCCATTGTGATGTTAAAACTGTTGAGAGTATTTTATGGTCTCTACACGTATTTCAGATTTTTTTTTTCCGCAAATATTACTGGTTGAAATGCACCTTAATCCCCCTTTCAACTGGAAACTAATTTGGTGATTCAGCAACTGTTTTTTTTCCGCGTAAAGTGCCTTGTTCACTGTGCGTTTAACGTGAAGCCACAGCTTGTGGCATTGCTCTGGGCATGCGTTAAATACTTGACTCTTTTTATCATCAAATCACGGACTGTACATTTTTTCCTTTGTACATGTGTAGATTATCCAAAGTCAACATGCAAGATCTAACGAGTTTAAATTTGTACAAGCTCTTTAGTTATAAACCCTGAAATAATTGTTTTATTTTTGTTTTGTTTATGAATATCAGCTGAAATAACCGAACTATGATTGCTAAAACAGTAGTATACCATAAGAATGTAATGCCAAATGATACAAGAGAAAAATTACAAAACATGAATGCACACGTTTTATGATATTATCATCAGTAATCTCATTACTGGAAATGAATCCTTAAAAAAAAAAGAAATCTCTCTTATCTCTCCTGTGTATTCAATCTCACCATTGAATGGAAACATGTGAGATGAGTTATTAATATAATTTGAGAGTAAAAAATTGTAGTATTGAGATTGAATACACTCGAGAGAGATGAGAGGGAAATTTTTCGAGAGGATCTATTTCCCTCATTACTAAACAGCATTTGCAGTGTGATTTTTCAGATTAATATATATTTAATTTTTAGTAAAGTGTCAAAAGTATGTAGGAACGATTTAAATGAAAGCTGCTAGAGTTATATCTTACGCGAAACACATGGCATGAGATGCCATTATCTCACAATTTTGTGTTGTCATGCATAATCATATCATATGCAAGACAAAAATCATTCAACTGCAACCAAGTTGCTTGGGCTCCAGTGACAAAGGAGCTCCTTCCAAGGACGTATCCGGAGAATACTGGATTCGATTTTCAGGGGGAACAACGCTTGGTCAGTGCGCATGTCTCTACGCATGAGCCGGATTAGTCGTCCAATTTTGATGGGTCGGAAACCGGTGCGAAAGAAAAATAAAATTATTCAACCAGTCTGTAATATATGCTTAACTAGTAACCCCACCTCTTTGTTGTTTTCTTTGTCCCACGACAGACCCACCTCAGACAACGCAATGCAAAGATTTTCTCCATCACTAAATTTAGTTGACGCAACATTTTAAAAGTTGAACTGAAAAATTAAATCAGCAAGTCTTTTGGATTGTGATTTAAACTTTTTTTGTGGTGTCTGGAGTTTGAACCCTGGACCTTGTATATATTATGCATTTTTCTTATCAACTGAGTTAAGCTCACGTGAACGGATCATGATTTAAAGTGATCAAATTGAAATGAGACCGTAATTGAACTGTTAAAAATAACTAAACTGTAAATGGTACTGATTCACTATTTAATGATTTAATGAATCAATAAGTATCGATTCATTAAATAGTGAATCAGTACTTTTTAATGATTTAACTAAACCGTAAACAGTATCGATTCACTATTTAATGAATCAACAAGTCTTCTGGATCATGATTTAAACTGCTGAAATTGAAATGAGATCGTAATTAAACTGTTAAAATAACTAAACCGTAAACAGTGCCGATTCACTATTTAATGAGTTGAACTCTCTGATTTGATTAATTTTTAAAACATTAGTTAAAAAGGAGACAATGTTAGTTTGCTCATATTTGACTTGGTTAAATTTCTTAATTACTTAATATATTTTAGATTTGGTATCTTTCTATACGAGATCCTGCTATATGTAGAAGCCACCCTACCATTTTTTTCCTTCTTGATGTTGGTGTTGCGTTGTGCCTCTCTGTCATTTTGCTCATGTATAGTCGGTGAAGGTCAAAGAGATCTATGCATCCCCCCATTATTACGGGTCAATAATGAGGAGGTTGATAACTTACTCTTTTTACTATAGGCCCCAGCATCATAGGTGCACTGATTCTTCTCCTTTATTTAGCCTTACCTAGTTGACCCAAAGTGAATAAAATAATGAAAATGGCTTTGGATGAACCTTGGTGAAACATGGAAGGATGTACTCGGGTTAGTACATGCTTATTTGTCAAGACACATGCAACCAAATAAAAAACTTAGACTGTAGGTGGAGCCATACTTTTTTCCTTGGGTGGAGAGTTATTGACTTATTGTGAGTGTAAATTTAGCATCTGCGATGAGTATGGAAAAATGAATAGTAAGAGATCATGAAAGTGAATGAATAAATTGTTAACATATTGTTAACCGAAAACTTGGTTGGGACATTGTATTATATATCTCGGAGCTCGAAATTAAATACTTCACTTATTCATCTTAAGAGGTGAATTTCTAATCACTGATCTATTTCATGGGAAAAAGAAAAAAACTCACATAGCCAGAAATGGTGATTTAGTTTTGTAAGATTGGTATATACAATACAAAAATTGGTTTTCACGGTTCCCTTCGTAAGATTTAACTAAGCAAGTGTTTATCATTGAAAAAAGTTAGACCCTGTGTTTCAGATTAAAAGTATAGCAAGTTTTAATAATAATAACAACAATAACAACAACAATAATAATTTTTGTCAAAAAAATAATAATGATAACAATAATAATAATAATACTAATAATAATATTCAATCCTTAAAAAAAAAAAATTCAAAAAATTGTGCTGAATTCATAGAAAATTTACCACACAAGAGGGATATCATTCACCAAATTTTCCGAGAGCAATGCAGAATAAGGACTTACGGATGTATTTGGTTTATTTTATCTTTAGTTGATGCATTTCATTAATAATTATTGGATTTTTTTTTACTAATTTTCTAATAATTTATGAAAAAGAAAAAAAAATCACCAGCCTTCTTTTCTTAACAAATCCTTCAAAATAGAAAATGAAATAAAAATAAGATAAAAAATATTTGACACTTCACACACATCCTTTGAAGTTTGAAGCACTAACACATCCCCATCACCATCATGTCATGACCACATTCCTAATCTAAGAAACTCCTCCACCCCACATTTCATTTTCCACATCTATCTTGGCAGTTAAATGCTAAACCATCCAAAAAAGAATGCCTTCAATAAAGGGTCATGCACAATAATGAGTAGATAGAAGAAGGAATGGAATCTATCCTTGTTCCTTTTACTTCTTTTTACCCAAAAAGTGAAAAAGCAAACCTCACCCAAAAACCAAAAGCATCCAAAAAACAACCACCCTAATTTGACCTCATTTTCATCTTCCTACTGCTTGCAAGAAGTTGCTGATAAAGAACACTTTTGTCACTTAAAGAATCACATGCCATTAATGGTCCATATAGTGTGATTATTTCCGGTCCATGTACTAACTTTACTCTTCTTTTTCAATTATAATTACATCTAATAGATGTAGTGTAGTTAATTTGTTACAACCTTATAAAGGAAAAACAAGTGCTCGATTTAGGCAATGTTTTAAAAATCGACGAATTTGCGAAACCTCTGGATCATGCTGGTTCATTTTTTTTCGATCATTCAAATCGAAACAAAACAACCGTTGAATCACTCAAATAACCAAACAGTAAAAAATACTGGTTCAAGGTTTAACTAGTTGAAATGTATAATTCAGTTCGAGTTTTAAGAGATTGATTCTAAGTCCATGTTCACATATTACATAATAAGGCCAAATACACAAAAGAATGATATTGTTCAAAGACAAAAGCTTGATTGAGTCAAGTATTTCATAATTCATATCATAACTTACATGTATTAGCACTAAATAAAAAAGTAAGATCAAAGAATGAGAAGTAAGAACTAAACAAAATGGATTCATTGAATTTGAAAATATGAAAGTAGTTAAAAATACAAAAACACTAAGTAGATTAATGTATCATATCAATATCATGTACCTCTAGCTTTATTCATCCATGGCAAACTTTCATTGGCAACACAATTATGAAAATGTGTATCAGATGAACTTGGTATCTTACTATCTTTCTTAGACCATTGCCAAATCTTTGAAACAGAAAAACTTTCACCTTTCCTTGCAATGTTGATTTTCTTGCCTTCAACATCACCATCTTGAATTTCTCTAATTCCCTTCAATTGTCTCATACTACCATCACCCTTAGAAGCTTTCAAAGCAACTTGCAAATCTGAATCAGCAACAACATATTGAAAAGACCCCATTGAATAACATCTCCTAACATCAAAATTACAATTACTACTCTCTCCTTCACTTTTTGCACCCCCTTCTTCATTATTTGAACTTCTAAACTTTCCAAGCCTAACAGAAAAAACCCTTTTCCCATTCATTATATGATTTCCCATATCCTTGTTAACTGAACCAATACCTATAACAAATTCTTCATCCCTTTGATCCTCAAACTCAAAAACAGGATTTTTATCAAAAGAAAACCCTTGTGAATAAAGGGTACCTCTACATAAAGGACAAGATGAATTTGACAATAACCATGTATCTATACAACTAATATGAAAAGCATGGTTACAATTTGGTAACAATCTTAACTTATCTTGTTCCAAAAACTCACATAAACAAACAGCACAATCAAATTGCTCTTTCAAACCAATTATGTCTTTGTAAATGAAAACAGGAAGTGCATCAATGAATGCTTGATCTAAACCTGAATCATGAAGATTGAAAAGCTGTTGTAACTGTCTTTGGTATGCATCAGATTCAGACATTTCTGGAAATCTATTTGATTGAGAAATTGTTGTTGTTGATGATGATGATGAAGATCTATGCTTTATGAGAAATCTTACAAGTAAATGAAGAAAACCTAAGATGAAAAATATTATAGCTAATATAACTATGATGAAAAGTATTGCAGGGTTTATTTTGTTACTAGAAGATGAAGAAATTTGGGTTGGTTCTGAATTTTTCTGGTTGTTTGAATCATAAGGAATTGAAGAAAATGGAGATATAATTGAAGGGTTTGTGATAGCACCATTGTTATTGTGGATTTGAGAGTGAAAAAAATGCATTTTTTGAGAATTTGGTGTTTCAAATTCAAATTAGAGATTGTAAATTATGAAGTGGTTTTGAATAAAGTTATTAACTTTGCTTGATTTGAGATTAAACCCAACTCATACATTATGATAAAAACAAGCAATAAGCATATTAGAAGGATTAAGAAAAGGATTAAACAAAGATTAAAAAATCAATTTTTTATGTTGGGTGTTTAAAGAGTGTGAGTGTAGTAACAATAATAGTATTACTATAATAACAATAATATTATAGAATTATGATAAGAGAAAACAACATGGGTGAGAAATGTCAATGTTTGCAGGGTGTAGTTGACCTACCTTAGTTGTTGAAAATTTGAAATCTGAGTAAATAACTGAGTTGAGTTTAATTCTCTCTCTTTCTAATGAAAAAGAATGCCCTAAGAAATAATAATGATGATGGTGATGATGATAATGGAATGATGGAGTGTTTATTAAATTATGTTGCTACATATCCAATGTCAATACATTGGTCATGTGAAAACCAAAGGCACTTCCAAAACCCAAGGTTTTTGTTTGGGTCCCCTACAACCACTTACTACAGTACATTCCCACTACAGTACACAGCATAGAGTCATATTCATATTCATACTCATATTCATAGACAGAAGGCAAAATTGTCATTTTATTTCTTTGACAGGTTTGAGTTGAGGAGTAGTGTAGTGCCATTGTGCCAAATTGGTAACTTCCTCAAACAAGTGTCCCATATTTTGTTGATTTTAGAGTAAATGTTATTTTTGTGTAAAATTGTCACATTTTCAAAAATAATTTTGAGTAAATTACATTCTCATTCCTTTAAAGATGTTTGAATTACATCTATCTCTCCTTTATGTTAAAATATACACTTCCCTCCCTTCTTATTCAAAATAAATTAGAAAATATTTCACTCATCTCCCCCTAAAGCTTTGTTTGCGAGTTGGGTTTTGGAGGGGAGAGGAGGGGAAATAAAAGCTTATGGAGAGGTAAACCCTTGTTTGAGAGTTTTAAAAAAATAGGGAAAGGTTTTGGAGGGGAGAGGAGGGGAAAAAAAGGCTTATGGAGATGTAAACCCTTGTTTAAGAGTTTTAAAAAAATACGGAAAAGTTTTGGGGGTTTTAAAGGGTTTCATTTGTTTAATTTTAAAGTTCCCCTAAATTGGGGGTTTTGGGGGTTAAACATACAAATTGACAATTTCATCCTCATAATAATTCAAAATTCCAATTATTTCAATTATAATTTAAAAGATAAAATTACAAAGTATAACACAATGTATTGATTTTAAGAGAAAAAAAAATGGTAAAATAGTAAAATTATCACATAAGTCCTCCATCTTCTTTCCTCGTTGGTTTCTTTAACTCCCAAGGGGAAGACTTTCCCTCCTTTCTCCCTTCCCTTCCTTCCCTTCCCTTCCCCTCAAAATTCGCAAACAAAGCCTAAAAGAAGCTTGAATTACATTCCCCTCCCTCTTATGTTAAAATCTACACTTGAATCCATCAATAATTTTTTTTTATTTCTAATAATCTAGCAAAAAAAATAATAATCTAACACACTTCTAAAAAAAATAGTATTGAGGGTCTATTTTAATATAACCGAAATTTGAATACATATTTTTTACTATTTTTCATTCACAATTTCATTAACATATAGTTTTAAACCCTAATATAAAATATGAAACAACCCAAAATAAAATTAAAAATGTGAAAAATTACTAAAGACAATAAAATATGGTTATTTAAAAGTTAATTTTATACTCTAAAATATAAAATTAATAGCAAACTATTTAAATTTAATTATCATTGATATTTCAGTTATAAAGAAATGAATTTACTTTTCTTAAATGGTGGTTAAAAATTAGTATATATCATAAAATAATTATTTAAGTCAAAATAGATTAAAGTGCAGTGCATATTTAATTATTAAGGGAGGAGGTTGTAATTGAAGCATTTTATAGGGGAGAGGAGTATACATTTTTCTTTTTAAGAGAAGGGAGTGTATATTTTAACATAAGAGGGGAATAGAATGGAGAATGCTAACATGTGCGATAAGATAAACGCATAGTATATGTAAGGTCCGGGGTTTGAACCTTAGACACCACCAAAAAATAAAGAGCACATGTTTGTATACTAAAAATATAAATTATGTATTTAAAACTGTGTCAATTTATTTTTAAAACTTTTGAAAATTACATTTTTTTTCAATAAATAGTTACTCCCTCCCTCTTATATTAAATGTCATTTTTTAGTTTCACACTGTTATCAAGAAAATAATTAGAAATGTTGATTTCGATAATAAAATATGTTTCATTTATCAAAACTCCTTTATTAATTACAGTTAGTGGATTAGTTAGATGATTAAAATGTAATAAATAAGGGTCTGTTAGTGGAAAAGAATAATAAATATATTGTATTGTAAAAGGGATAAATAATTTGAGACAAAAAAATGATAAAGAGAGGGAATGGATTGTCTCCCGTTAAAATTTCTCGAGTTTTCTCCTGTGGAGCAATCTCAGTCCTCCATTCCTTTTAATAGCAGATCAACGACTTATAATAAAACCAATTTAAACTGCTGGATTTTTCCTAACAAAAAAAAAAATCTGATGAATTTTTGTCTCTTTCCTTCCGCACATTTCTCACACCCCTTCTTCCCAAACTCATTTTTGCGACTGAAGCAGCGATGGATCTGTTTGTTGGTGCACCAACAGTGGTGTTCTTCCTCCATCCTTCTCTATTTTCCCTCTTCCTTCCTTCTCACATTCTCTGTGTATATTTTCTGATGTTGCTTAAGGTTGCTTTCCATTTCTTTTCTTTTTTTTAACAAATGTTTTCCATTTCTTGTTCGACGATGCTAATACAAGTGGAAGAGCCGGAATTTAAACTCTGTTCACGATGTTCGACGCATCAATTTTGATATATTACCAGATAAACTAGGACTTGTGTATATAGACCCTGCAAGTTAATCCATATGTTTTGTCTAAGAGTACTTGTATCACATTTTCTTTTGAGCAATTATATAAATTTTAGAAACTATTTTTATTTAATAATTAAATAATAGTTAGTTTATACTCCACATAAAAGCTATGCTGAGTAGAAGTTAACTAATCAGATTAATAAACTATCTAAGAGTTAACTTTCTAAATATATTTAATTTATAACTGAAGATCCATTTTAATCTCTAAAAAATAAATAATCTAATTTAGTCTTTGACAAAGATAAAGAAACTTTAGTCGCTGAAAAAAAAATAGAACAATTTAGTCCATACTTAAAACCTCGCGGGAATTCTGTCTTTGACAATAATACATTTAAAAAAAGTCTCTAGCAATAATTAAGAAGAGCAAACTTGGAAGCCTAAGGGGAATTGGTTTGATGGTAAAGGTTTGAAACATAAAAGTATACTTCTTTCTAGGTCTTAAACTCAAATCCCCAGAGATCAACAATTCATGTGTTGGGTGGAGATGCAAACAATTCATGTATTGCGTTAATTAATATGCCAGGTTTTCTCTTCTTCAAAAAAAAAATACCGAGTTTTTCTTTAACTTTAATTGGCCCCTCTTTTAGTGAACGATAAGATCAATCACCTTCCGTCCTTAAACTAGTATATAATATATACATAAGAAAATAACTGAAAATATAACGGTCCTAAACTACATGACTTCGAGAGACTTGGACTGCTCTCCATTTAGGGGTGTTCAAAACCGAATTAATCCAATAGAAAAACCGCAAATCGAACCAACCCAAAACCGCAAAAAACCGCATTTGGCTTGGATGTATTCAGATCACTTTTTTGCTCAACCGCATGGTTTGGATTGGTTTGCGGTTTTTATTTCACCAACCGAACCAAACCAAACCAAACCAAACCAAATCAAACTGCAACATAAGAAAAATTCTAATTAAATCTATGTCACATAGACCAATACTCATAGAAACTCAATGGAAACTTTTATATAATGACATATTTTTTCTATTGTTAAGTTTCTTCTTTGCTTTTTATTTCAAAAATGTATTTATGTGTTACTTGAACTTTTAGAGAATGATAAAATATTAGTATTTTACATTTCTTTCATAATAGAATTACTTTTATGTCCACATTTTTAATTTGGTTTATGTTGTTTGGAAAAAATGAAAGTGTAATGTGGAATGAAATTAAAAACATTGTCGGAACATTGCTGGAAATATGTTGTGTTTTACCTTTTTCAACTCGATTTTAATGTTGAAAACAAAAAATTGTATTGTCTCGAAAAAACCGCACCAACCAATCCAACCCAAACCACATTGGTTTGGTTTGGATTTTATTTTAAAAGTCAACGGAACCAAACCAAACCGCATGTTTTTTTATCTTGCGGTTCGGATGACTTTTAGCTTCAAAACCGAACCAAACCGCACCGGGAACACCCCTATCTCCACGTGTCTTGGGCCTTTGATCTTGCCTCTTCATAGAGGATCCGAATGCCTGCTAGTCGAATTCAAATGACTTGGAACTACTTACATATTAAATCTCGTCGAATGCAGTCATTCCTTAACTTGCATTTGAAGAACTTCTTCTTCGACTACAACCTTACCCGTAAAAAATGAACACTTAAAAATACATGCTAACAACAATATAGTCTCTACAACATAAAGTTTCTTTTTTTGAGGAATACAACATAAAGTTTCTAAATACTGTTTTTTTTTTCTTCCAATAAATTTCCTATTTTTATCCTTTTTTTCTTCTTCTTGTTTAGTGCTCATACAAACCACTCTTTACTCAGACACATCATTGTAACTGTGAACTCCCTCAGTCACTTATACTTAAAGTTATGAACTGGGTTGAGGTAGAACAATACCATAGTAATCCTAAAGCAGCACAGATTGCTCGGAAGTTAAGAATAAAGATTAAGAACCCTTGATACTTTATTCCTCTTTTTAAGTTTAGTGTTTATTGTGTTTGGAATAACAGTTGTGAGAAATCAATCATAGTAAATGTCATTAAACTTTGTTCAAAAGAAGTTTAAATGGGCATTGAATTACACTTATGCAGACACTTTTTTTTTTTTTTCCATTCTTTAAAAGACTTTGTTTAATATGCTTCAAATTGATTGTATAATCTAAACCGTTCAATTTCAAATCAATAATTGATATTAATTAGTGCATGAAACTACACGAAATCCAGATTCATTTTGCCGTTGTCTATAAACATGTGTTCTTTTCAGATCCAATATTTAGATAATGGACACAGAACTGTTCTTAAAGATCTACTCTAAAAAAGGATCTTTTTTTAAAACTATAGGGCTTATGTCCTCTCTTGAATCCAATCATAAATACAAAAAGACAAAGCCTAATAATTGATATATGCTCAGAAAATTAGTAGCAAAATAGGACATATCCCAGTCAAGAAGAGTAGCAATACACGCAAAATTAGAAAAAAGTATGATAAATGGATGAATGTTATTATTGATTGATGATGAAATGGATGAATGGAAAATTAGCTCCTCACAGAAGAGACATTTCTCTCTGCCTAAACCATAAGGTTCTTAATAAAATGATACCGAATGAATCCCTCCTACGCACCTCTTATACTCCCTTTCACGTGTATTTCCCCTCCACTCTCTAACTAACTTGCCAACTCACCACTTCCTCTCCAACGGTCCAACCTAGGCTTTTATCATCACGGGCACTATCAATATAGGTGATCAATATTGAACTTGTGTAAGAGAATTAGTGTGATGACTGGTGACATTATTTTATATGGGACCAGAGCTAACTGATACGAAAACCTAGTAATACCTCACCATCATCGCTTATAGAACCATATCTGCAACACGAAGAAACAATAAAAACAAGGGAGGGTGCCAGTGTGACATACAGAAGCGACTAATGCAGATGAGACTGTGTGTATCTATAGGATCCGTTGACATCATGTGTAAGTCAAAAGACTTACACCAAATCTAGACCATTCAAGTTGATCAATCCAATGGCTTAGAATATTTAGTACGTGAGTTCTCCTAATCCCTTTTTCCCGTTCACTTGTGATCACACAAAACAAATTTGCAGAGCAGTTGTAGTCGCTTGTTCAACAACAATGATGAATAACAAATTTGCAGAGCAGATGTCTCGTGAAAGCGGACTTGCTGAAATTCATCAAGCCTCCCTCAAGTGCTTCATGATCTGCCGCCGCATCATAAACTGGTACCTGATTCCGCACTACAGTCCTTGAGTTTACAACAGGTAGCATAAAATCAGTAGAGCCTTCTGCTCCCACCACACGCAGATTGCCATTCCCATAATCCTAATTAAGATATACAATTGAATGATTTGTTATATTTATTTATTTAAGTTTAATTTGCTTTTGTTTCTTTTAGTTTAAGAAGCAGTTATCTCGTTAGAGGATAAAAGATATATATCATACCAAATTCCATACGCGTTGAACAAAGGTGGAAGTGTTAGAATTTCTTCGTGGGCCGAATCAATTGTTGGTTTTGGTTTTAATAAAGAATTCTGCTCTTTACCCAACAGTTTTTGCTCATTTCCAACTGAAAAAACCATTTTACCCCTACGTAAGTTAAGTTACGCTAGTGCAAAAAGCTGGTGAGTTAACTCACGCAACCTTTTGTGCTCGTACCAGAATAGATTGTAGTGCCTTGTTCCCTAATTTCCTCCATTCCTTCATTCATACATACATCCATTCCTCTGAAACATACACTTTTTCATCGTTTATTCAAACATTCATTAAATCATGCATTCATTCATTCATAATTTAGAAACGCAATTTGAACGAAAATTAACTAAAATGTCATAAAGAAGCACAAACGCGCAAATGTAAATATATTACATCAAAATCCGACAAAATGTCATAAAAATACTACAAATATAAAAAATACTAAAATAAGACACTACTGCTGCTCCTGTGGACTATGACTCCTACTCCTCCTCTGTGGAACCGACTCATGGTCAAACACGCTATACTCGGTCCGGAGGCCCTCCAAAATGGTGAAAAAGAGTGGATTTGAAACCACCTCTGAAATCTCCATCCCATGCTCCACTCTGGTTCCCATGCTGCCGATGACCTACAATGAATCAGGAGGATGTCTGGTCCACTCCTGCTCAACAAGAATCTCCTGGTAGACAGGTTTGGGAACCACGTACTCAGGAACGGGAGCAGGGGCGACAGATAAGAGGATGTGATACACGGTAGAACCATTTAAGGTACCCATCTAAATGCTTCCAAGGCTCGTCGTCCGGGACCGGCTCACCCCTCTGCTGCAGGCTAACGACACGCAGAACAAACTCCAAGAAGGCAGCAACCACATTTGTTGGGGCAAGAGGCAAAATCGTCGTAGGAGGTCGGGAAATGGTCTGAACATAGCCGTACTGCCTCAGAACCCGCTCCGGCAAGTGACGCACCATCTTTTGTTTGCTGGCCATGATTCATTTACTGGAAATTTGAGATCCTTTGTTTCTTAAAACTTCTTTATTTCTCTTTTTGGGAAAGTCTAGTTGTTCAAAGAACTCAGCAACCTATAAGAATAGAATTAGGATCCATTGACACCAGGTGTCAACGGATTTGTTGACACCAAATCTCAAACGTTCACTACTCTTAATCCAAAAGCCAGAATTTATTCAATAAAATCATAATGTGGACATTCAACATTCAATATTTTCCGTTCCTAAAAATCATCTTGTTTCCTAAAAGAGCATCTTCTTCTCAATGAGATGTCTTGTACTATGTTATCATTCGAAAGAATTATTTCATGGTTAATTTTTTTTATGTTTATCCTTCACTTGAATCAAACATTAGCTAGCACGTAATTTTTTTATTTAAAACATAAACCTTTTGCATCAGAACTTAACACATCGTGTGCCACAATTCAACATCCAATCTATTTTAATGGTATTTTTTTTCAAACTAAAAATTCATGAGATTAATGAGATCAACATCTCTAACAATGTTAAATGATATAAAAATCACAATAAAGTGACATGATCAATGCAAAATATTAAAAATGAATATTACCGAATGATTATGTTCAAAATAGATTAAATTATTACTAATAAGTATTGATTAAATTATACACTAATCATTTATGAAATAAACTTGTTTTAAAGTTGTTGTTTATTTATAGAAAAAATTTGTTGTTGTTTTTGTTGTTGTAGGACATTATAGACAATTGTTGTTATTATTTTTCATCAAAATATGTTTGAATCTAGTGAATTAAACTGTGTTTTATTTTTCTTATGTGTTGAAATGGATGTTTACATTAAAAATGCAGCTTCTATAAACCCTTAATTTTCTTCAATGGAAACTCAATTAATTATGATCGTACACATTAAAAAAAAATGTTGTTTGTTATTTAACTTTAGTCTCGTGGGTTGCAAGAGAGAAATTTCAAATAGTTATGGTTGAAGGTAAACTTAGTCTCACTATTGTTTTTCATATTAACAACTCGTTACTATGCAATATTGCTGACAACATGATATTTTTGCCACTAAAGTTGTATTCGGCTTTGATCTTCCAATTCATTGAAATTTTATCAATTGTGATATTCATAGTAAGTATAACTCATCCGCCACTCAAAATATTTCTTTCGAAATTTCATTTATATATTATAAATATTGCGAATGGTAACACATGCCTTTCCTAAATGACACATGCTAATTGACTTAATATATAAAATTCACTTTTAAAGTCGTGCATTCAAATTTTTAAAAGTCAAAATATTTTTGTTTTTTGCAATACAAAACTTATTTCTTTTAGATTTCTTTAACATGTGTTTTTAAGGCACAAATTAGAAAGACCCTATAAACATATGTATAGAAAGGTCTTTTGTATACTCAAATAAACTTATAAAATGCTTAATTTATTTGAAATAAAAAATGTTAAACTTGCGTTTTTCACTCCAACACCAAGTTGAGCTTACAAAACAGGGTTAATGTTCTTCACTCTCATTGTAAATTAAAATTTATACAGCAAACTTTTGTCTAAACAACACACTCAATATATAGTAATTATTATTAAGAATAAATTTCATACAAATTATATTGACACTAATTAAATGGGAAAAAGTTAAATATTTAAGATAGTATAAGAACCTTTGATACTAAATTGATAGTTGTTTTTATCATAAACTTTATTCTTTAATAGTCCGGACATCTCCCATGAAAAATTGAAACATATGGTTAATCAACAAAATATATAATAAAACAACTAAAAATGAATTAGCACATTGAACAAATAGTTAAAACATTAACACCTTGAAGATATTGGTTCACATTAGTATTAAAAATAAACTAATCAAGATTCTTGTTTAAGAATTTAAGTATAGTAATATGTCCATAAAAATACTCAAACGTATAAATAGACATAACAAAGGGCACAAACAAAATTTTGTTAGATAAATATAAATGTTCATTATTATAATTTTAGTGTATAAATAAATGTCCAATCAATGCCATCAACTTTTGAAATATATGTTTTTATATTGCACGAGATTATAAATAACTGTTGTAGTTATTTTTCATCAAAACTTACTCAAATTTAGAAATAAAACTTCAAAGGTGAAACTATACAAATTAAAAGAAAAGCATTTGTATTGTATAAATAAAGTTGGTACATCAAATCACACATACATTGTTTCGTTACTCTTTTCTCGCTGTACTTGGATACTTTGAGCATAAAAGATTTTATATTTGATTTGTGACCCCTATTTCATATGAAAAACTTCTATATATACACAATAAGAAGTAACTGAAAATAACAATCTTAAAACTACAAGTCTTCGACACATATCTAATATGCTTCCACGTGTCTTGGACCTTTGATCTTGCCTCTTCATAGACAATTTGAATTTCCTTTTCGAAATTGAATGGTTTTGAAATCTCCATTATACCAAGACTATCACATTCCGTCGAAGTGAACTTTTAGATTGACACCAATAGTAAAACTTGGCTTTGACATGAAAATTTTCTTGTCGAAAACAAACATTAAAAATACAGGCTAACAGTAGTAAACTCATAAGCTATAACTAGAGTTACACGATATCATGCATGACACATATTACACTGAAACTGGTTATAATGACCCATTTTGCTTCAATTGATTGTTTTAGATTCTACAATCCAAAGGAGAGAATAAGGAACCAGAGAATGAGACTTGCTGATAACCGGAAATTTAGTTCATTATCATGTTACACTTACATCCCATAATGGACAAGTATTTGAGTGGTTGTGTTGCCTAAGACATATAATCAATGACTGTTTTAGGATTTTATAATTTTAGTTGTTTTTAGTGTTATTTAATCTTTTTGAACTAGTAATGCTTGTCATGGATGTTTGATGATGTAGGTTAAGGAATGGCTCTAGAGATGTGGGAAGCTACAACATGGATGAAGGTTGTTTCTTGGAAGATTTGGAAAGTTGGTGTGCCTTAAATCTCTAGCTAGGTCGTACGAAGAACGAACACGTGGGATCAAGTCTGACCATTGATTAATGAGGAAGAATATGAGCTTTCCACAATGATTGGAATCCTAGAAATAATAAAGGAATATGCCAGGGAGTAGGTAGGATATGATAAGGACAACCCATATGTAAAATGACCAAAGGGTATAACTTGTAGTGGTTGGACTTGTACTATAAAATGATAACCATGTGTTAGTACTAAGGGTCTGAAAATTCATCTTAAAATTGGAGAGGTCAGGTTACAGGTAGTGTTAGCAACTTTAGAGATCTCATTCCATCTCATCTTCTCTATAGATGAGCATGGGTGCTAGATTATAAAGGTATAGAGTTAGATTACTTAGTAATGATTTGGCTCATCACTATCCTTCAAAGAATTGTAATCTTGTACTAACTATATTTATTATATCAATTTAGTTTTCCATGTTTTCATTTATGTTCATTTTCATCTCCATCTCTGTGGTTCAGCTCACCATGAGTTAAACCCCTTAGTGGTTTAGAAATGGTGAGGTTATTATGTTTATTTACTTTCAATATATAAAGCTGTAGCGCAGAGCTTCTTTCTAACAACTTAAAATCTTTAGAAGTAAAATTTGATCCCTTTGATTTCTAATGCTATTGCTCCCTGATCCTTAACCAGTATGAGAGTGGAACATGTTTGTTACATATGAATTTGTCCTTAAGCATCAAAAGGTGAAAGGATCAAGAGAGATTGTTTAGACGTTAACTTGAACTTAGTAGAGCCTAGAAGCTATAACTAAGCGCTAAGTTCTCAGTAGGACTCTTGTCAAAGGCTAAGGAGTTTGAAGGTGAGAAAAACACAAGGGGGGGG
>Ga0315915_1000957_pt1 | contig 33133 bp, 29 predicted proteins | sample MpolbnodulesMG_FD_207738 | JGI IMG/M metagenome (GOLD analysis project Ga0315915, IMG submission 207738) | Medicago polymorpha root nodule microbial communities from Los Angeles, California, United States - branched nodules | ecosystem: Host-associated > Plants > Roots > Nodule | place: USA...
CTGTAGCAGTTTTGGCCTCCAATGCTGATATTGACTCGGTCTACGCTGACGTGGCACACTAAGTGAGGTGCCACGTGTTATTATTTATTTTTTTTGCCTTGGGGGCCAAAACTGCTACAGTTGCAAAACTTAGGGGGCTGTTTTGTAGTTTTTTTTCTTAGGGAACCAAAATCGCAACTTTGGAAAAGTTAGGGAGTTAAAACTCCAATTAAGCCTTTTTTATTAGACCCATGCCTTGGAGAGCCCCAGTTAATTCCATTGAGCGGTTTGCACATCCCAAGGTCCGACTCTGATGATAATGGTGCCGAAAGAGCCATATACTATCTAAGTTGAGTTTTAAATGATGCTGAAATTTGGTATACACCAATAAAAAGTTTTCAAAAATGTTCATTTTCTCCCTCATATTTTTCAGTTGAAAATGACATTTTTGGAGGGCAATTTGTTAGCCTGTATTTTTAAGCGTGCATTTCGACAAGCAAAATGGTTATCAAAACCACAAATTTCTCTAAGTACAAGTTAAAGCATAAATATTTCGACTGAGTTATGGAAGGGATTTGACAAGTGTTTGTTCACATCGATTGAGAATATTCAAATTCTCACTGAAGAAGCAAAATTGAAAGTGTTAGCCTGTATTTTGAATATGCATTTCGACAAGCAAAATGGTGATATATTTACAAGTGCAACCCGAAGGTAACGTATGTACAAGTTAAAATTCATTATTTTTTAAATAAAAAAAGGATTTTTATGGTTAGTAGGCAAACAAAAATAACCTCAATTATTTTTTAAAAAATCTTTAAATTCTTTTAACAATTTTTTTTTAAGCTGAAACAAACTCACCCTTAACCTCAAAATGAAAAACTATTGCCAGCAGCTTTTCCAAAATTTATTTTTTTTTTCTCCTGAAAACAAGGAATCCAAGTGCAATAGCTTCAAATCTTAAAAAAATTATTTTTTATCATAGTAAACTAACAGAAATAGCTTCAGATTTTTTAAAAAATCTCTAGCTTCTTTTAACAAAAAATCAATTTTTTTTTTTAAAGTTGAAACAAACACATTCTTACTATCCAAAAAATTCACTTTTAAAAACAAAATGATTTTTAACTAGTTCATGTTACCTCCTTATGTTTAAAAAAAAAAAAAGATTTTGAGAAAAGTTAATCCTAATAGCTTTTCATTTTAGAGCCAAACTAAACTATTTTTGATAAAATGATTTTTCTAAAAATCCTAAATACACTTAAAAAATGATAAAATAGATTTTTTCATAAAAAAATCCAAAACAAACGGGCCTAAACAAACACAGATAGCTTCAGATATTTTTCAAAATCTCTACAAAAAAAATCTATAAAATATTTTTTTCTAAAATTTCTAAACAAACACCTTGTTTAGGGAAAACAAACACTTAAAATATGACAAAAGTTATTTTTTTGTCCCTAAAACAAACGCCCCTAATTATCATCATCGGATGAGGCTGCGTTGGTTAACAAAGCAACGGCGCTGAAGCTCTTCGCTGTTCTGCCGCTTCACATCGCCTCCAGTGAACGACAATGAGAACTTGAAAACTTTCCTATTCATCTCCCAATTTCATCTTAACCATGTCAACGGCACTGTTTACTCTGCATCTCTGTCGCTTTACTCGAAATTTTCGCAAAACGCTCTTACCTGTTTCCTCTATCACTTTGTTGAACACTCCTCTCGTCAATTTCCGACGCACAACTCGCCGGAGATTCTCCTTTTCCGCCTCCACTTTCTCCCGTCGTTTCTCCACCGTCACATCCGCTTCCTCCTCCCGAGGTACGATAGTTTCTTCATCTTTTCCGGTGTCAGTGTGTCTATTCGGAACAGAATTGTTTACTTATTTGTGCTTTTTTTTTTGTTGCAGATTTGGATCATGAATTCGGAACAGAAAAATATGATGTGATTGTAGTTGGAGGAGGACACGCTGGTTGTGAAGCTGCTCTTGCCTCTGCACGTTTGGGTGCAAGAACTCTTCTTCTTACTCTCAATATTGACCGGATTGCGTGGCAGGTTTTACCTAATTCATCTTCTACTTGTTACCAAATCTATGCATCTTATTTTACATACAGTTTTTGTAATTTGAAATGCGGTGTAGTTACATAGTTGAATAAATACCAAGTCGAATGTGTTTGTCATTTTAATTAAATTGAATTAGGCGAAAAAGAGATACACTTTCAATGTAAACTAGTTTTACACAGACAACCAGTTAGAATAAAGTATTTTATTTACAGTTATTGTTAAAATATGGTTACAAAATTGGCTTATGTGACTATATGATAAATTTTCACTGGATGACAGTGTAAAATAATCTTACACCGTGTATTTCCATTAAACTAAAAAAATTGTTGGATTACTGAAAGAGAAGTATTTGTTTGCAATTGGTTAAACGCATGAGTCATGATGCGTGGTTTTATCCTAAAACATGACCAGTTTCTGACTGAGCGTGAGTTTTGGTGCAGCCTTGTAATCCAGCAGTTGGTGCGCCTGCAAAGTCCCAACTCGTTCATGAAGTGGATGCGCTTGGTGGTGACATAGGGAAAATTGCTGATAGGTAACATGAAGATTTGTGCTTCTTTACTTTTTGTTTTCTAGCATCTTGATTCCCCAAGGTTATCTTGATGCAGTTTGGTATATGACCATTAGATCACAATAACTTGCATGTTTGGAATAATTTGCATTTCTTCCTTTTTTGTTTTACACACATGTTTACATGTTATACATGTCTCTCTATCATTGGGAGATGGGAGTTTCATGAAGCATTATTTTGTTTTTCTTTTCTGTTAGGGGTCTCCCTTGAAGTATTATAACATCTTTTAGACAAAGGTTAATTTTAGCGAAAAACAGAAAAGCTTTCACAATAATATTGACATAATATTATGTAAGAATCTATGACAAGAGCCCAATTTCCCAATAACTCAAAATTATACTTTCAAGTAAGTTATTCTTAAGGAATCTATCCCCATTCATTGTAGGTCGTGGTAAGATTTTATAGAAATGATTTAAAGTTAAGGGGAAAATGGTCTAATGAGTTCCTGGACAACTGCAAAATGATCACACATTCAAAGCTATATGAGGATGAGCTATGGTTTACTTTTCTTTTTCCTTTTATGTTTGAAGATGAAAAAAAATGTGAAATATCTCGGTATATTCCCGTTCAAGCCAAACTAACCAATTTGTCTTTAATTCGAATAACTTACTACTTTTAGGTCATATATCATTGCTATCGTCCATTCCGTACAATCTCGATTCATGTTTTCAAACTACATTTGTGATATAATATAGTTTGAAGTGTGGCTTTTGGTTTTTTTTTTGCTCATGTGTGTTATTATGCTTGTGTTCAGATGCTACTTACAAAAACGTGTGCTCAATTCTTCAAAAGGTCCTGCAGTTCGTGCTTTACGTGCTCAGACTGATAAAAGGGAATATGCTTTGCTAATGAAAAATGTAGTAGAAAGGCAAGTTCATATTCGTAACTTTTCACCTTACCTTTGTTACTTTCAGACTCCAGTATCTATTTTTTGCTGTGCTTAGCTTTTGCATGTGATCTATAATAGTCACTCAGTGGTGGAAGTTGAACCAAAATTTTGACCTGGATAAACTAATGGCAGAACCATAAAAATATGATTAATAGATTTAACGTGTTACAATACCCTAGACTAACACTCAAATAATATGTATACTAATAATTAGGTCAACTGCTAAACTGTAGTAGTACAAGTCCAACCTCACCCATTATAAGACTACATCTGTAATAGGTTTAATATCTTTAACATTAACATACTCCGTACATGACAAGAGATATTGCTTTATAACATGAAAGTTGGTAAGAAGCACCAAGGTGAGTGGGGAGAGTAGCAGTTTGAACTATAGTCCCTGATATCTTCAAATCTACATTGGCTCTGTGCAGCGGCGAAGCTAACATAACTTTTACGAGGTGGCCAAATAATAAAATAAATTTTTAAAAACTAATATATTAAACTTAATCATTAAGTAAAATAAATTTATAATAATTTTTACTTATATTTAATGCAATGACAACGAAAAACTAAAATCTAACAACAATTATTTATAAAAGTTGTGCTCTATATGAAGTTTTAAGAAGTCAAATTTATCTATAATTCTCACTAAACTAAATAGATTATCAATATTTTAACCCATTTGGGGTTGGCCTAGTGGTTGGCTTGGGATCTTGGAGTTTGCTCCTCCAGAGGTCTCAGGTTCGATTCCCTCCGGTGCCAATTTTGGTGGGCTAAGTCCATACAGAGCTTGCTCTGGCTTTAAACGGGGCCCCCGCAAGTGGGCGGTGGGATTGGTCCCCTCGGATTAGTCGATTCTTGGATCCCGAGTTTTCAAAAAATAAAAAAAAGATTATCAATATTTTATTAACATTATCCCTCTTTAAACCAACAAAATTGTTTGGAGTAGCCAAGTAATATAACGGGGTAGCTACATACAAAACTATACTAATTATTCAAGATATTTTTTTCTTTTGGGGTAGCCAATGCTACCCCATCCATTGGAAGCCATTCGCCCCTGGCTCTGTGCAGTCTTTTATCGCATAATTCATGCATCTTCTCTTGTACATTACTACCCATCTTATTTTGCTTTGACTTTGTTTTTTGCAGTACTCCAAACCTTTCTATTCGAGAGGCCATGGTCACTGATATCTTAATGGGGAAGAATGACAATGTGGAAGGTGTTTGTACATTTTTTGGAATGAAATTCTATGCTCCATCAGTCATTCTCACCACAGGAACTTTTATGAGTGGTAAAATATGGGTTGGTAGAACTTCTATGCCCGCAGGAAGAGCTGGCGAGTCTGCTTCACATGGATTAACTGAGAACTTACAGCAACTTGGTTTTGAAACTGATCGGCTGAAAACCGGAACTCCAGCCCGAGTAGACATTCGGACTGTCGATTTCTCTGGATTAGAACCTCAACCTGGAGATGAAGAGGTTCTCCCATTTAATCTTATATGTAGGTTCATTAGATTCAATTCTGTTCAAACGGTGTTTATGATTTTTGGCTTTAAATTTTTTTTTTTTTTTTTTTTTTTGCGTTCATTGTACGTGCTATAGCCCATTATCACTTTTCTGTTTATGCTAGTCTCCTAGTAATTTTGATACAACTAAAAGGCCTTAGTAATTTGCCACCTGGACTGGAGTATTCTGTCCACCATCCATCAGCTGTGCAAGTTCCAAGATGTTTCTTAAGCCGATTCTCTGATTGCCTTGTTTAATAATACTCTGCAATCATTTTGTTTCTGATAGTCCCAACAAATTATGATGCGATAAATAGAATATAGTTTTTGCTTTTGCTACAGTATGGAATGATGATGTTTTTTTGCATATAGTCTTTTAGTAAAAGCTTTTACTCTGTAACACAGATAGCGTTTCCTCAGTTTATCTTCATAATTGGCAGGTCAGCTGGTTTAGTTTTGATCCAGATGTCCACATTGAAAGGGAACAGATGTGCTGCTACCTAACTCGTACTACTAGTGCTACTCACCAGATAATTAGGGATAACTTGCATGAAACACCCACTTATGGAGGATGGGTTGAAGCCAAAGGACCTAGATACTGCCCTTCCATTGAAGATAAGGTGTGTTTCAACAATATTTACACGTCATATTTTAAAAAGTTAACTTGGTTTAATATTTTGGGGGCATTTGGAAAAGTTTATTTGGGATTATCTCATGACATAATCATAAACACGCGTTTAAGTGTTCACAAGAGTTTAAGTTTCTTATGATACGTTCATAAGCGATTTTTTTACCTTATTTCAGTAAGTTTTTAAAGTTAGCTTATTGAAACTACTTGTGTGAGGTTTTACCCTCTATCCCCTCTTGAATTTCCACCCATCCCAAATTCTATCTTTACAGTAAAAACAAAAGTTTAAAATGCAAATACATACCTTTTCGCCATGCATAATTGTATGTCCAATTGCAAATAGCTTATTGAATTAAAGTGCTTATAACTTAAACTATTGTATGATAAACACTTAGTTACGCTATTTACATAACTTAAACTATTGTATGATAAACACTTAGTTAACCTATTTACTCAAAAGCCCCCTTATAAAATTAAGAATACTCAACACAAACCAGAACCTTTTGGAAAAGTTATGATCTGAAGCATGCGATCAATTATATTTGAAATTGTGCATTTTATGATGAGATATATTGTTCACTTTTAGATTGTAAGATTCCAAGACAAAGAGTCGCATCAAATATTTCTTGAACCGGAGGGTCGAGACGTGCCTGAGCTCTATGTGCAAGTAAGTTGTATATTTTTTTTTCTTGTCTGAAATCCAAATGAAACTTATTAATAATTTTTCATTTTTTCCCTTGGGGGTGGGTTGAGTCAGATATAAAATATTTAAATACTATGGTGAAAATTCATAAGAAAATCAACAAAATAATAGTTTTAAGGAAAAAAACAGTCATCAATCGCAAAAGTGGTTATACTTGCAACAAATATATGTACCTGTTTTAAGACACGGTGATGCATAGAGTTTAGACTGTAGAAGCATCCTGCATCTGAAGTATGAGCAATATCCAAATCCTGTTATATCCTTTTTTAACTTTGATAAACTGATAGAAATTTTGAGTACTACCAACTTTATGAAACAACACAGAAAGAGGTGAAAAATCGAGTTTTATTTTCTTGCCGGATGGAACAAGGATGTAATTTGGTTGGATTGAAGCAAGTTGGTGGAAGAAAGACATTGTAATAAGCCAAGTCGAAATATATATTTGAAACTCAATGAAAGGTGAATTTTGGGTCAAAGTTTACAAAAGAAAGTCGCTTCTCTTATCCATTGTAATTTAGGTGGGGGGTTATGGCTTATAATTTATCGCCTCCTTTTTATCTTGAGAAGGAGAGGATGTCCTAACTTCTTATTCTTCTATCTTATAGGGGTTCTCAACCGGTTTGCCTGAGAGACTACAGCTGCCTTTGCTGAGAACTTTGCCTGGACTTGAAAACTGTTCAATGTTGAGGCCTGCATATGCTGTGGAATATGATTATTTACCTGCTCATCAATGCTCTAGGTCTCTTATGACTAAGAAAATACAAGGATTGTTCTTCTCGGGTCAGATAAATGGAACTACAGGCTATGAAGAAGCTGCAGCGCAGGTATTCTGTCAACTTTAATTTATGCTTTTATAAGTTAAAACCTGATTCCTTTTTTTTTTTTTGTTTCTTTTTCTGATGTTGTATGATGGGGAATTAATTAAGCTCTTATTATTTATGCTGGCTTCCTGCTAATCTAGTAAGTCTTTCTATTACAATCTACTCTTTTTTATCCTCCAGGGCATTATTTCTGGTATCAACGCTGCTAGACATGCAGATGGTAAATCACTCATTGTTCTTGAGAGGGAGAGCAGTTACGTAGGAACATTAATTGATGATCTAGTCACCAAGGATCTGCGAGAGCCTTACCGGATGTTAACAAGGTACGCTAACTTTGATTGCAACATTTCTTCTCATAGATGCATGTATGCATCCTCATTCCATTTCTCATTTCTTGATAATAACTACTTAAAAAATATGTTCCTGATATTCAGCCGCTCAGAGCATCGGTTACTTTTGAGATCTGATAATGCTGATAGCCGTCTCACTCCTTTGGGTCGTGAAATTGGATTGATAGATGATAGGCGTTGGAAATTGTACCAGGAGAAGCAGGCTCGGATTTTTGAGGAAAAGAAGCGATTGAAAAGTGTCAAAATTTCAGGTTTGTTTGTCTACCATGCCTGTGTGCCAACTAATTATGTCCAAGTTTTTTCTTTAGAAGGCAATGAAAAAAGTTTATCCTTTTGGGAAAGCAAGTTGGTGGCCTCTTTTAGTCACATACAATTGTTGGCCTTGCTTTTGTTAAAACTAGTTGTTTTAAAATTTACTTTTGTTAATACAGCAAAACAAATACCTTTTGTTAAATACAGTTGTTTTGAAATAATTTTAAATGATTGAGACAACAGTCCCCCCCTCCACCCTCCCCGGGTCCTCTGTTTTCCCTATATTGTGTAGCTAACAGTACCTATTATAGAATAATGTAGTAAATAGTAGATTATTGAAATTTTGTAGTGCGGGAATGTGAGAGCAAGTGATGGAAAGCTGTGAATATTATTCTTCATTCTAAATCGAATGAAGAAAAAAAGTACAAGTAGTTGCAGTCCTAGATTAGATTCAGTTGTCAATGCGAATTTGTGACAAAAAGTTGAGACTGTTGGTAACAGAATCTAACTAACTGATAAGCTACTTAAAGCTTCTAGATTATCTACAATTGGCTTGGCTTATGTCACGTGGACTCAACTCAATATAAAAGTTAAGCTAGGCATAATGTAGAATAGAGAAGCATAATGCATTGTGAATAGAAAGGAACACACAATAAGAAAGACAATGCAGAATAGAGAAGCATTACAGAAATACAACCTTAAGACATAAACCATATTGCCAATACAGATTACTGTTATATGCACAATGGAAACGTGGTACTTAGATTACAGTGGAAACTACTGGTATATTTGTCTAGTGGATCATCCATGCTAGTGTTAAGTAGAAATCTAAATTATTTGTGATTACTGTTGTCCATTCTCTTGGCAACATATGTTTTTTTTATCTAGTAGGATCAAAAGAAAATTTATTTTATTTTGTATCATTTATTACAACTCACCTAAATCATCTCATTAGGAGGGGATTTGGCTGCTGAAATTACTGTTATGTCTGGTCAGCCTGTGAAAAACTCTTCAACATTGGAAAGCCTTCTTAAGAAACCGCACATACAATATGGACTTCTTGACAAGCATGGTTTTGGTGACAAGAATTTATCAAGAATGGAAAAAGAATGTGTTGAAATCGATATTAAGTACGAAGGTTTCATCTTGCGTCAGCAAAGCCAACTTCAACAGGTATGTCCGTTATACTTGTTAACTGGAGCAAATGCTTGTTGCTCTGTGTCCATATCACTATCCTGTATTCTAATTTTTGCGCATTATAGAATTTCAGAGGTGTGTTTAATGTCAAATCTCATTGTTGTGTTGGATACCCTATAGATGGTTACTCAACAACATAAACCACTTCCCGAAGACTTGGATTACTATGCAATGATAAATTTGTCTCTTGAAGCTCGGGAAAAACTTTCCAAGGTATGTAACATATTTATCAACATAGACAATTTGGTCATTAGAGTTAGGTTGGGTAAAAACCGGTCCAACCTTTAGATCCACAAGTTCACAGTACAAGTTTAGTAATGACGAAAAAAAGGTGATATCTTATCATATGATATCATGAAAATAAGCTTATAAAAGAATAATGTAAATAAAATGCCAAGTCAAACAAACCTTCAATCTCTAGTCAATATTGAATCCCTCCAAAAGAAATGTCAAAGTATCGATTGTTTCTGATTCTATTGAATATGTGTATTCTACAAGGTTATCCTAATCTATATTATGAAACTGTTACTAATGAACACTGACCGGACATGACAGAGAGACCTCAATCCCATCGTTGTGTACAGCAAATAGGCTTATTTAAGCGACTCTTGATTTCAACATATTTTCAAGGACTTAACAAGTTCTGTCAATGATTTTAGGTTAGGCCTCAAACCATTGGTCAGGCGAGCAGAGTAGGTGGGGTGAGCCCTGCTGATATCACTGCACTACTCATTGAGCTCGAAGCCAAAAGGAGGAAAGCTCAAGGACAGAGGAGGTACAAAATGATAAATGCCATTCAAGCTAATACCCAAGATGAGGAGCCTGAAGTTTCTTTGACTGAAACAGCTAGATCTGGATAAATTTTTGTGACCATTCTACCTATTTTGATACTTATCTGTGCCTATGAAACTCAGTGATATAAAAAGCCTACAAAATCATAGATGGATAGATTGACAGAGGAAAAGGAACTGTTTGTAGTGGTTTATTTATTCATTTACAATTTTATTTAACCGATAATAATTAAAGAAATGTGTAATTTAAGGTATGAGTATATACAAAAAACATTTATCGTTCTGTGATCTTAATTTTGAAATAAAAATATATACCATTTTCTTTTTACAAGAAAAGTATGCCTACTCTTCGAAATCACATAACAATATGAACCCAAAATTTAAACGTTTTGAAACTTACCCATACATGGTTTACTTCTTTCAAAATAATAATAATTCTTGTAAGATTAAGTCTGGATTGACCATATAATATGTATATTGAACTTAGTGGTGCCTTTTGTTAAAAAAAAAGTAGTAAATCAGTTTTAATTCTAAAACGGATGAACATTTGATATTTTGCAAATAACTCGTACATTTGCAAAACAAATTTGATAAGATAGTCTTAAAAGGATGCATGAATGTTGAATTCTCCAAGAATTCTTAGAAAATAAATATTGGATTTTTATAGTTTGTCAAAAAGAACTATATATAAATATTTTTGTGTATAATTCTTTAAGGGAGGAATGCTAGCAACGCTCACTTTTGAACACTCTCTCTAACACTCACTCTTTTATTGGCTTAAATCATTGTGAGTGTACACTTTGGAAATAGAACCCACACAAAGTGGTGGGACATGCATGAATTTCATCCAATAAAAGAGTGAATGTTAGAGAGAGTGTTCAAAAGAGAGTGTTGCTAGCATTCCTCTTCTTTAAGGATGCATAAATATTGAATTGTTCTGGAATTTAGAGAATAAAAAAATATAGACTTTTGGTCCCCGTGAGCTTAGTTCAGTTGGTGGGGACATTGCATAATAATATATGCGGAGGCCGGGGTTTGAACCCCAGACACCCCACTTTTCCACATTTAATATGTGTGAGCTCCAGCCACTAGGCTACTTTTGTAAAGTTCATAAAAAATTATACAAAATATCTTTATAAACAATATAAAAACATATTAGTGTGCAATTTTTTGGGATACATGAATTTATAGTACAATGATATGTTTTTATATTGTTTATCTTTTAAAACCTCCCTTAAAATGTTTTAAACCTAAAGTTAGGCAACCCTAATTTGTTCTTTACATAAAAAGATCTAATACTATCTGGATATTCATCCAAATAGTACAATGAGAAGCATTAAACCCTAGACTAGCAAGGGAGTCTGCGTACTCATTACCCTCCCTAAAGATGTGGGTGGCCAAAAAATTCATTCTCGAAATCAACTGAACACAATTTAATCATCTGTTTCTAAGCTTCCAAGGAACTAATGAAGCATTTTTGAAGGCTTTGATCGCCAACTCTGAGTCTGCTTCCAGCCATAAATTAGACCATTGATGAGAATTTGCAATCTCTATTGCTCTCATAGCTCTAGACAGCTCAGCGTGTAGAGAGTTTCCAATTCTTGTATTTTCACCAAAGCAAAGAAGAAAATCTGAATTATTATCTCTGAAAATGCCTCCACAAGATGAGAGATTACCATTTGTGGATCCATCCGTGTTGCATTTAATCCAGAAAGGAGGGGGGGGCTGCCAGATGACTTCAATGATCAAAGGAGCTCTTGGAGGGTGCAAAGTAACATTAAACTTCTTAAATATGACAAAATTAGTGATGCTAGCAGATGCCACGGTTTTTGTGAGGTGTCCTGATAATGCCGTGTTGGAAATAATTGAAGATACGGATGACTTCCAATGAATTGCTTTGTTTTGGAATCTATTTTGGTTTCTTGCAAACCAAATTGCATTAAAGATGTTGATAATAGTGGCAATTAATACAGTCTTGCATTGAGGGTTCCAGGAACCATTACAAATGTTCCAAATTTCCTCCTTTGTTAGGAGATTCAAAGTGCAGTTTACAATGCTTGCAAACCAGCTCTATAAGTGTAGTGCAAAAGAGCATTCCAAAAATAAGTGATTAGAGGATTCAGACGCATTACAGCAAAGGGAACACATAGAGGACAACTGACACCCTCTAGCAGCCAGATTCTCATCTGTAGGAAGCTTACCATGCATATATCTCCAGACTAGTAAGGACTTAGAAGGAGGGAAATCGGCAGACCAAATAAGCTTTGCCCACTGCAGTTTAGGAGAACTACTCTTTGACTCCTTTAATGATGCATAAATGTTAAAATAAATTGAGTTTTTCAAGAACTATATTCGTATTATTTGTGCAATCCTTAAGAGATGTATCACTATTAAATTCTTGACAAATTTATGTAAAATAAAATTTGAGTTTTTTAAAATTCTTCGGAAATTATTCAACAGATTTTTGTGCAATCCTCCAGGTATGTAACACTTTTGAAATCGTCTGAAATTCATAGAGAATAAAGTTGAGTTCTTCAAGAACTATATAATATATCTCTACAATTTTATAATATAAGATCAACAATTATGCAATCTTTTAGGGATGCATATGGAATAAATAAACACACTATAGAATACGATTCACACAATAATTAACGATTAAATGAATTTAGGGTTAAATATATTTTTAGTCCATACAAAATCACAAATTTTTGAGTTTAGTCTCTATAGAATTTTAATGGTAATTTTAGTCCTCCATAATATTGTAGTTTTTTTTTTGGTAGTGCCATAATATTGTAGTTTGTAAGAATGGTCCATATTTTGAAAACTTTTTACAAAAAATGGACACTTTTAGTCCTCCAAATGGACACTTTTAGTCCTCCAAAATAGTCCCTATAAAATGTAAATAGGGACTAAAAGTGAATAAAATTTTTGTAGGACTAAACTTAAAAGCTTGTAATTTTGTAGGGACTAAAAACATATTCAACTCATTAATTTATAAGACACTTATTTCAATTAATGAATTTGTAACAGTACAATCTATAATCATCAATACAAGAACTAATACTCGTTCACATATTAAAATTGGATTAACTGCATACCTCAATTGGTAAGACTGTATATAACATGTTATGAAACTTTTTGAATAGAACAAGAATAGAGAGAGAAAGAGAAAGAGAGAAGGAGATAAATAGTATTCTAGTATTCTCTTGTATGTATTGTTACGTTATGTATGAACTCTATTTATAAAGTAATACGACAAGAATATGATATAGGTCGATGATATAACTCAATAACTAATGGGATATTCATAATAATATCTTAAACCAAATTTAAAAAAAAGAAAAATGTTTTAAAATATCCTATGTCACATATTGAGCTTTAGGTATTTTGCTTATGAGAAGAAGCATGACATATTGGGCATTTTTTTTTGTGAGGATGGCCCTTATAATCAACCATGTGGATTTTTATTTTTTGATTTGATAAAACCATAAATGGAAAACGCTTCTTTCTCTTTCTGTCTTTATAGGTGTATATCTGTCCTAAGATTAGCCCTTTTCAGGTTAACAAACTTTTGAACATGTCTACCACCACCATTTGAAGAAAAAAGAAATCTCATTTTCAGGCTTCATTATTGCAACAACACCAGGAAGAAAAAAAATCAAAATTTTAGGAGAAACAAACAGAACAAAAATCTCCCTCATTTGGAACCTTCTTCGTCCTTTGCCAAACCAATATCATTAACCCCTCAAATTCAAATATACCTTTAAAATGGATGATGATAAAGACAAATTAAACTTGATTCAAGCTTCATTTATTTAATCTCTATTATTCAAAATTCCTACACCTTATGCATTGATACAAACAAATGCCTGTGTCGGATCCTAGTTCTGGCCGCGCGTTCATATGGCTTGTAACATGTCTTTTATTCATCTCTTTATTAGCAGGAGGTGTGTGCCTTGGTGCATACATGCTCCTTCCTGAATCTGAAACTTCATCTTGGATACCTGTAGCGGGTGTCGTATTTGTTTGTTTACCATGGGCATTTTGGTTTTTCACATGTTTATATAGAATTTTCTCAAGGTGTTTTGGATTGAGAGTTGGAGCAGGAATCGCTAACGGTGGAGGTGGAGGCGGAGGTGGAGGAAATTGGGGTGGTTCAACTACACCTAGGAATGCAGATATTGAGGTTGCAACTCAATCACCAAAAGGTGGTGGTGCTCAATTGAATAGGGTATCTTCTGTTGCCTCACATGAAAGTGAATTGCCATTGGCAAAATCAATGAGATCGTGACATGACATGATTTTCATTGAAATTTTGTTCCTTCTTGTTGATGCTCTCATTTTTTGGGGTGCACTATGTGATACATAATAATCATCTTAATTGGTGATGGCCCTAACTCAAAATGCTTGAACTATTCTATAATCACATCACCAATGCATTTGCACCTCATGAATATATAGGTCTTGTTGAGGTATACATGCATGCTCTACGTATATTCAATGACATGATAGGCCTTGTTCTCTGAAACTTCTCTTCTATATAACCATTAGGAGATATTTCATATAGACTTGTATAAAGAAATGGTAATTTGATGATTCAAGTTTCACTAGTTTTTGATTTTGTAGTTTTCTTCATCATTGTCGTCTTCTTGTTTTTTTTTTTAACATGTAGTTATTTATTTTTCTACCCATTTGTATAGGTTTATTTTTTTTATATTTATTATTCCTTCTCTTTTTCTTGGTTTTTTGAAAGAGGTTGTATTCTTCCCTTGTTTTTCACTCAATGAAAATTAATGTCGTTTATTGTGATATTAAGAATGTTATATTGTGATGACTATGATGAGTACTATTGCCTCCATAGTAGAAATATTCATGGCATACATTACATATTGTTCTTTTGTGATGTTAACCGAGTTCATAACCATCTTTTCCATTTGGTGCTCGTAACGATTCATTTGAAATACATAAGATATTTTTACCAAATGCAATTTGATCAAATATTGGCAGATAAATTTATTCTTTTCTCAATGCATTTCTCAATTCTAACATTGAGTGTTTGTTTCTCAAGAAGCTTGTCATATTGCTTGCAAATATCTCCCACCAAATTAATATTAAATTAAATAGCAGAGACGATTAGAATGTGATCTTTTGCACTAGCAACTCATCTAAGTTATAATTGATGACAAAAAAAAAAGGTAAATAAATGCACACACATATCAACTAAGATTAAAATTTTAATCCCAACGATTTTCTCTTGCTTTTTGCTAGATCCACCGTAACATCGTCCACGTAATTCTTGATATATTAAGCCCATGCTTAGAAAACAATTTATCAATTTCACTTTCAAGCATAAACCTGGAATAACCATACCATGAAAATGCTCAACAATTGTTCCATTTTTGGTAACGACGCAAATTGAAAACCATTTGCTCTTTGTCAAGAATGATATCAAGAATAATATCAAATAGTTCATCTACAAAGTCGATAATAATTACAATGGTGTTTGCAACAACAATGATATTTGGACATCTCAAATCCCAATCTATCACATCACTATCTTTATCTCTTTTAAGGTGTATACATTTATGTGGTGTCTAACAAACATTTTAGGATAGTCTAGCACCAATATTAATAACATCCCTTTGAAACTTTGGAGTATTATTTGATTAATAACTTTTATGACCATTTTGGAGTCTTGTGTATTGATTCATTGTGTTCGGATAAATCTAAGAAGTTTTAAAAAAAAATTACCTTCATTACTATATTTTTTTAACAAGTATTAGTATTTTTAGTTTTGTTAGGTTGGGAATTGAAGACTCTATCTTCTTATCACTCCATTGTTCAATTCTCCCATTCCAACCACAAAAACCATCTTTATATTCCTTTTGATTACTTTAACTGATTGATCATTGTGACTATATGTCAAAAACTAATCACTGTTTTTGATATAAAACAAATGCGATCAATTAATTTTTTTTTTTGAATATCTTCGATATATGTCACGACCAACTTGTTGGAAAATCTTTAGCTATCGCAGCTTCAATATGTTGATTTGATGCATGCAATCTTAAAAAAAATGTCCGAGCAATGTTGAAAGCATTATTAAGACCTCCAACATGATTTGAGAGTCTTTCTTTTTTGTGAATTCCTCCTCTATCACTTGATTAAGTTACCAACTTCGGGTCTTAAAGAGATCATACACGAAATGTAACATATTTTTATTCATAGTCAAATTCATCAAACAAAAAGGGGTAGGTTTTATTTAAAAAATAATATATCATTTTTTAGGGAAAAATATATCGAGCAGGCCTTCCAAAAAAAATATATCGAGTACGTTGCTGACATCACGATCTCTTTTCAAACACGCTATATGTGTTTTATCTCAATCGTAGTTAGGACGGTAATCTCGTTTGTGTTTCCAAATTAGGTAACAAACTCTTCTGAATTGATCTCCGTTTCTTAGGATAATATTAGTTACCCATGTGAATCCAAATCCACGAAACGTAAGAATAACACTAGGACTTACCTGTTTGATGGTCAGGTAGCAACATTTTTTCACTTTTTTTTTTTTTTTGTAAGGATCACTCTTTCATGCTTTCTCCATTTATGCTTTTCTCCATTTCTACTATTTGGAGAGAAAAACACATAAAATTTTAAGAAAAGTAAAATATAATTAATGATGGTGGGACCCACTTAATGGTGAGTTAAGATCCTCTCCATTTATTATTCTCTCCATTTCATCCATTTGGAGAGATATAAACACCAAAAAATTTCGAAAAAATAAAAAGTAATTAATGATGGTGGGACCCACTTAATAGTAAGACTCACTATCTATTTTATGTGTCTATCTCTTTCCAAATTGCATTCTCCATTTATTATACCAAATGGAGAGGATCTTTACCCCTTTAATGATATGATCCACAAACTATTTTTTGTGTCTATATCTCTCCAAATTGCAAATTCCATTTATTTTGCTAAATGTTAAATGGAGAGGATCTTAACTCCTCTTTTATGTACGAATCTTGATTCACAATATTTTGACTTAGATTATTGCTTATTTGTTAGTAATTTCTTTTATTTATTTATTTTTGGTACAATTTATTTATTTATTTATCATCATCTCTACTAATTTATTTGTAAAAATTCAATTAACTCGGTTAGTTTACTAATTTTAAACACATTTTTCTTATATAATCATACACCTTTTAACCATTAGTAAAACAACCGAGTTATAATTAGACAAAAGATAAATGAAGTTAATTGAATTTTGTGAGTTGTCTTTGCATTAAAAAAATTGCATCATGCACCTTTTAACTTATGTATTAAGTTTTCCTCAAAAAAAACTTATGTATTAAGTTAGTAATATTATATATAAAAATGTTTACATCGTTAGATTGGTCTGCATTTTTCATCTGCCTTCTATTATGTCACTTTCATTTTTATTGTTTATGTTCAAACCAGAATTTGGGGTGCTCTGAAATGATTAACTTTGGGCCAACATTCTCTAAGAAAAAAAAAAAGAATTTTGCTCTTCACCCAACACATTTTGTTCCGATCCAACCAAACTGACCAAAATACTCCTGCGTTAATTAACTAACGCAAGTGTAAAACTCTGTGTTAGTTAACTAACGCTACGTGACTTAAGTTTAGTAAGTTAACTCACGCAGTGTTTTACACTCATAATTAAAGCACTGTGTGAGTTAACTTACGAAGAAATTTACACATGTATTAGTTAACTCACGTCAGTCTGTGCATCAAGCCAGAACTGGCAGAAACATATATTTTCCCTAATTTTTTGATTTCTTCATTCATTCATAAATTCATCCAGTCAATTGCATACATTTTTCATCATTCATTCAAGCATTCATTCAATCAAGCATTAACTCATAATTAAATTACGAAAAATAAAGGAATAAAATAACTGATAATGTCATAAAAACGCCAAAAAGCGCAAATGTATTACAATTACATCCATATCCGACAATGTCATAAAAAAAAACTAGAAAAGTGATAAAAAAACCTAGAACATATCATAAAACCTACTCCCGTGAACTCCTACTCATCATCCGCGATTTGCTCCAGAATGCTCCACTCGGACTGGATGCCCTGCATCATGCGAAGAACCTCTGGATTATCAAACACATCAAGATGCCCCATTGCACTGTCACTTCTGGCTATGATGTTGCTGATGATCTGGTATGGGTCGAGAGGATGTCTGGCCCACTGCTGCTCAACAATAACCTCCTCGTAGGGAGGGACAGGACGAGGATGGGCATCAGCTGTGAAGTCAGGAATGGCCGCAAGGGGTTCAATAGGATGTGATACTCTAATGAACCATCTCATGTACCCCCAAGAATGAAGAAAATCGAATTTGAAGGGGGAAAAAATCGTATTTGAGAAGTTTGAAAATATGGGTGTTTTGGTTATGTTCTGCTAAATATACACTTAAGTCGCGCAAAGTCTTAAGGTGCGTTAGTTAACTCACGCAACGTGAGTTAACTAACGTAGGGGTATAATAGTCCAATCAATTAGGCGCGAGTGGATCTTGTTGGGAGAAGAGTAGAATTTTAAAAAAAAATACTTTGGTTCAACATTTCATCGCACAAGTACACATCTTGTGCTCACATCCTCTTGTTTACCAACATTGTCAGTTCCTCTACTTGGAGCTTCATCATCAAACCCAAAGACATCCTTAAGGATTGCTTTACTTGACGAGCGAGTTAAGACAACTCTTCTTTCTAGTTTAGCCATTGGACCTCTTTCGGACTCCTATGTATCATCGTTGTTCCCTTTGTGCATATAAATGATCTTGCTATGAGAATCAATGAATTTTGTGAGTTGTCTCGTCATACCCTTGCTCTCCTCCGTACCCATTTGCCTCAGCTCGTCATTGATGAAATCAACAACCTCAATCTTCACTGTAAACCCAACAAAATTGGTTTCCCTTGAATTTTGAAGCAAAGAAGTGCAAATATAAAGTTCCAAAAAATGGTACATCTTCCAAAAAATATAAAGTTCCTTGTGTGGTTGACTTGAAATAATTATGTCCCAACTTTGTTTTTGTTGCACCATCGTAATCTGACTCCCAATGGTCTTTGTCTCAGGTGCAATATTCATGAAGAGCCATTCCTTCATTGCATCAGATGTTGCTCAACCAATAGAAATCTCTAGCATGCTCTTGGTTTCTCAACTGCTGATTTCTTATTCAATCTGGATATGAATAGTTGCTTTAAGATGTGGTTATCTTCAATCAACTCCAACATCTTTGCAACTTGTATTTGGTGGTCTTTATGTAACCACAACTCTTCTTAATCAACTCCAACTCTTCTTACTTTCCTAGTTCTCAGCTTGCAAATGCATGGTGATAGATAGGTTAAATGGATTTCCTTCAATCAAGTTTGTACCATTCTTAATGTTGATGATCGTTGTCTTGACAACCCCAACAAAGGTGGGATCGATGGTTTACTTCTTCACCCTTTTTGAAATTGCATCTCAGGCTTCTCATGGCCCATATCAAGACCCTATGATATTCCTCATGCCGAGCTTCACGTTATTCATCGGGTGCTTTTATTGGCCAAGCAGTTGAATTACCATGTTGTGATTTGTTTCACAAATTCTTCTCACTTTTACGAAATCCTTCATATTCAAATTTCAAGGTTTCACAAATATGATACTTCAATCCAAAACATCAAATATTTTTTCATCATCAATGACATGTTTGCATCGCTTACACCCTATGAGAATGAAATAATTGTGCTGACTTTTTTGCTAAACTAGAAAAAATTGTGTGTTGACTTGTGACAATTATGTCCCAACTTTCTTCTTGTTGCACCATCATAATCTTGTTCTCCATACACTCTATTCGAACTTAGTTTTAGAGTATAGTTTGTCCTTTTTTCTTGTTTTGTTTCTTTAGCTTTAAAAAAAAAATAGTAAACTTGAAAAAAATGGATAGGATATTCTGTCAAAAGACTAAACATGTTGGCAATTTTTTATTTTTTTAACTGAACCATTCAATAATATACAAGTTGAACCTCTAACTAAAATAATTTTTGGTTGATTTTTTTTTGAGGGAAGTGAATTTTTTTTGAAAGGACCCAAAAATATTAAATTTTTGAGATTAATTAATGTTTTTTATTTTTTACTATTTTACTTTCAAAATGTAAACTTAAATTAAAAATCGTGGCGAAAATGAACCGTTGAATTTGATGTAACTGAACCCTAGAGAGAGAAGCAGAAGCGATAACATGCCCCGATTTGAGTCCTCAACTTGAATGGAAAATTCAAATTAGCGAACAAAGCGGGAATCTAAGCATTCGTAATAATATATACGTTGAGAAATTCCTATTTCATTTCATTTTCAAACAAACAAAACATAAAGCTCTTCAATGGCGGCGAATAAGAGCGTCAAAAAACCCCAAAGCCTCAATGATAGTCACTATCGCTTCCTTCAAGATCTCTCTGCTCCTCCTAAACCCTCTTCCAAATCCCTCGATGATGAATACGATACTCCGATTCAACCTCGAAACATCGTCTATCAAGACGTTGATGATGATGATGAAACTATTCCTCAGTTTTCTGCCATCACCGACTTCGATTCTCCAATCGGTACTATTTCCATTCTATTCGGTTATCTCATTTTTGTTATTTGAATCTCAATCGCATTTTCTTTCATTTCTGAGTTACACACGTTGTTAATTGATTATTAGGTCAAAATTCTCCAGATAAAGTAGAAGAAGCTCCTCTTCCTAAGGTTCCACTGTTTTTCGACAATTCTTCTCTGTGTAAGTGTTTATTCTATTATTGCTTGATTGTAATTAATATTGTTTATATCTTCATCGCATTTCATTACTCAGTTTCATATGTTTATTTATTATTAGGTAAAAAGAAATCTCCGGAGAATTGTCAACAGCTTAATGTAGAAGAATCTCCTCTTCCTCATGAGGTTCAACAGGATTTGGATAATTGTTCTCTTAGTAAGTGTTTTCTTCAATTGAATTGATTGATTTCATTATCGTCGCATGGATTGTTTATTGTATAGATCTTGTTTGCATTTCATTTCAATCCTCAGTTGCTTATATTAATGGATTATTAGGTCAAAATTCTAATGAGAATCACCAACCAGTTATGGTTCAAGAAGCTCCTCTTCCTAACAAAGTTCCAAAGGATTTTGAGAATTACTCTTCTAGTAAGTGTTTTTTTCTCTGCTTCACTTTAATTGATAACATGATGATTGCATTACTCATTCATTAAAAATATGCATTCCATTTCATTTCACTCCTCAATAACATAACTTGACATATTATTAGGTCAAAATCATGTGGAGAATGGCCAACCAGTTGAGGTAGAAGAAGCTCCACTTCCATTTGAGGTTCCTCGTGGTTCGGATAATTGTTCTCGTGGTAAGTGTTTTCTTTCCTGTTTTACTTGAATCAATTGCATGATCATCACATTAATCATTTATCAAATATATAGATTTCATTTCAAACCTTGGTTACATAAGTTGATATATTATTAGGTCAAAATTATTTGAAGATTCGCCAACCAGTTAAGGCAGAAGAAGCTCTTGTTCCAAAGGAGGTTCCACGGACTTCGGATGAGTGTTCTCTTAGTAAGCGTTTTCTTCTCTGCTTCACCTGAATTGATTGATTTCGCGATCATCACATTAATTGTTTTTGGAATATTTATAGAAGAGGAAAAGAAGACTAAGGTTAAGGTGCAAGGGCGGCGCCGTCTTTGCAAGGCTGCGGATAAAGAGGCAAGCAAAAGTGTGGCAGATGACGAGCCTACGTTTGATGGTGATCTTGTGGATTTTGATTCGCCTATTCCGGTGCAGAAAAATGTGATTGAGATTGAGGAGAGTAGGGGTAGGAATGATATTAGGGATATTTTGAATGAGCTTAGCTCCAAGTTTGATGAGCTATCGGTTGAGAAGACAAAACCGAAGACGGTGACAAAGCCGAAGACAGTGACAAAGCCTGTTGAGCGTTTTGTGGGAGGGAAAGAAATTTTTGAAGATGAGGGTTTGGAGTTTGGGAGTGCTGGATCTTCATTTTCACCAAAACAAGATCCCCATGACATCTCATCAAAGGATACTAAGAATGATAGTGGTGGTCTTGAGTATGAATCAGATGATTCAGTTCAGGTGTTGGATCACTTTGAGCCTGAGAATGATGGTTCTATAACATTGAATGACCCACGATCTACGTATAAGTTGCAGCCTAAGATTGCAAAAATGTTGTATCCACATCAGCGGGAAGGATTGAAGTGGCTCTGGTCATTGCATGTTCGGGGTAAAGGTGGAATCTTGGGAGACGATATGGGTTTGGGAAAAACAATGCAGGTAAGGAAATGAAATGAGAAGTAAGATATTACAACTTGTAGTTTGCAATAGTTAGTTTGTGATTTACCAATGCTGGTTGTTTCTTGCAGATTTGCGGTTTTCTAGCTGGACTGTTTCATTCCCGTTTAATTAGAAGGGTATTGGTTGTGGCCCCCAAAACACTATTGCCACATTGGATCAAAGAATTATCAGTTGTTGGCCTATCTGAGAAGACGAAAGAGTGCGGCTGCCTGACTTTATTTATCACAATAGTTTATTTAAAATGCTTATTTAAAACTTTTCTTCTTTAATAACCAACAATTGCCAATTTATGCTGTTCTGCAGATATTTTGGAGCTTGTGCAAAACTCAGAGAGTATGAACTTCAGTACATACTTCAGGTACTTAATCTTTCTTGTTTTGCCCTTTTGGTTAAATGTATCTAGGAAGTAAGTTTATACTCATGCCTTGTAGCAACCAGGATAATAAATATCTCTCATTATGTACGTGGACTTATAATCGAGCTTGAGAATGTGAAGGGGTCCTATTTTGTGTGCGTCAATTTATTTCAGAAAATATATATTTAAAATTGGTTCGCTGGTTCATATTTAACTGATCGCTGAAAAATTGGGGTTAGTTGCTTGTATCTGACGACTTCATTTCTATCAATATTAAACTACGTTTTTTCTTGTCTCACTTTAGGACAAAGGTGTTCTTCTCACCACATATGATATTGTCCGCAACAATACCAAGTCCTTAAAGGGGCATAGATATTTTGATGATGAGGACAATGAAGATGGCCCTACATGGGACTACATGATACTTGATGAGGTAAGAATGGGTTTGCTTTATGTAAAACCTATCTGATCTAATGTCGGTTTGTCTACACACTTCATATTTTGCTCAGTAGATTTTGTATCCTGTAGCTCTTAGATCCTCTTGGAAATAGATAACTGTGGAAAATTGGAAGTGTGTACAGTTGGTTGAATACTTCTCGGAGAAAAAAGACTCATTTGGGAAAAATTTGATTAATTTTTTTCTTCCCATTAAGAACTTTAAGATCTGTCAGTATTGTGAGACAAACCGAATCTTGCTTTTGAATGAAAAATTGAGTCTGAAAACTTATCTTGAGCATTTTTCCTTTATTTTTCCCTTTTTATTTTACAACTTCTATGCTTTATTTGGGAATTGGGAACAATTAATATAGTTGGCTTGATTTTCCTTTGGAACGAACTTTAAACCTTACACATTTAGAAAGGAGGCATATAAAGCTAAATTATTTATTATTTTATATTAGAAACCACACAAGAATTTAGAATTTAGAAGTATGTCAGTTAAAATGCAAGATGTGTTACCTATAATTTAAGCTGTTCAAGGACAGTGTGATTTTTGACAATCACTGGCTTCGTAGAAACCCACCTTACAAATTTGTTACTGCATGCATATTTGATGAGTGAGGATAGTTGTGGGACAACTCAAGATTATTTCATCATGTCAATCATATAAATGTGCTGAAATTTAAATTGCATAACATTGAACATAAATTCTTATGTTGAAACCTAAAGTCATGGTTTTTTATTTGGTTCAAAATGTTCTTAACTTTAGGGGCATCTTATAAAGAACCCAAGCACTCAGAGAGCTAAAAGTTTGCTCGAGATACCCAGCGCTCATCGCATTATCATTAGCGGCACGCCACTGCAAAATAATCTCAAGGTATTTTGATGAAAACTGTCTTGTTTTATTTATAATCATCGATCTGTGCATTTTATATCGTGGGGCATATTGTTTTGAAATTCAGATTATGCAATTTTCTTTGATTCCTGTTACAGGAATTGTGGGCACTGTTCAATTTCTGCTGCCCTGACTTGCTTGGTGACAAAAAATGGTAATAGTAATTTTCATGCAATATTTATTTAGCTAAGGTTCTCATGACTTGGAAATTATAATTTCTCAGGTTCAAAGATAAATATGAAACACCTATACTTAAAGGAAATGATAAAAATGCTTCGGCCAGAGAGAAATGTATTGGTTCGTCTGTAGCAAAGGTAATCATTTATGTTTTGAAATCTAATATATGCTTGAACTATGGCTTTCGATGGCATAAGAGTACACTCAAGACTGGGTTGATGTTTTGACAACTCTTTAGTTTATTTTGATAACTCTTTTGAGGAAGGTATCTTTTGGAAAGCAAATGATGCACATTGGTTATAACTTACACGAACAAATTTTAGTTTATAATCAACTAACCCTTGACTATAAACCTTCACAGAAAACCTTTGAATGTTTGAATTGAATAAGAGATAAAATTGGTATGTAACATACAACGAGACTGATCATATTGATATACAAGAGAGTATCTCTCCAAAAAGGGATTCTGAAATGATTATACTATTCCAAGAAACGAGAATAATAACGAGAGAGAATAACTGATAAATTACAATAAACGAGTACCTGTGTAGTATAGATAGTGGATGCGCACCTAATACCATCTCTTATGTGCTGGTTTCTCCATAACTACACTTATAATATTCGATACACAATTCTTCAAGTTGGTGTGAAAGTATCATCTTCCCCTGTATCATCTTCCCTTGTTTGAGTAATATTATTATGTCAGCTATCATTCTATTTTAAGTGAGTAAACAGTTACTTGACTGAACATTTTGAACACTATTAGAATTTTTTGGTTTTATAGAAAGAAAACTAGGACGTAAAGACTTTGAATTATGATTATGGTTTGACATGATTGATAATCTCATAATACAAAAGATGAACCACTAACCCTAATTTGCACTAACAGTTGACTCCTAATCTTGATTAAACAGGGAATTAATCACAGAACTAATTTTAAAAAATAACCTAGGATTAATTTAAGATATTGTAAAATAAGAAACAAATCCTTTGAGACACTCTGATAATATCAAGATATTATAAAATATTTCCACATCTCCCAACAACTACGACGAATCCCATAATTTCTAGTGTTCTGTAATACTTTGACCATCAATCAATTATTTAGAAATATAACTTTGACTTGATCATTACAATTCCTTCCTTCTCAACAGGAGCTAAGGGATCATATTCAGCCTTACTTTTTGAGACGTTTAAAGAGTGAGGTTTTCAATCAAGATACGGAAAAAACAACTGCAAAACTTTCTCAGAAACGAGAAATCATTGTGTGGCTTAGATTGACCAATGTTCAGGTTAGATATGCAATTCTTTGTTGTTTTTGCATTTTATCTTTTGTGATAACACTTCTTATGCTGACCTTTTATTTATATTTGGTGTAGCGGCATCTTTATGAAGCATTTTTGAAGAGTGAGATTGTTCTCTCAGCATTTGATGGTTCACCACTGGCTGCCCTTACGGTAATTTTTATTATGTTATTTGCATTCTCTTTCTTTCTTTATTGGCTGTGTTCTTGTACTATTATCTTTCTTTCTGGCTATGGCTCTCTTTTCTAAATTATATTTTGAAAATCTTTAAATGGGTCAGATTTTGAAGAAAATATGTGATCATCCGCTTCTGTTGACTAAGCGGGCTGCGGAGGATGTATTGGATGGGTTGGAATCAATGCTAAAGCCAGAGGAGGTTAATGTTGCGGAAAAATTAGCGATGCATATAGCAGATGTTGCAGAAACAGATAAGTTTGAAGACAAGCATGATGTATCATGCAAAATAGTTTTCATCATGTCATTATTGGTAAGTGCCGATGTCATGTGCTTGCAATATATGGTCATAGTTTACATGTTTGCTTAAAATTATAGTCAGTGTCATCTGCTGTAGGATAATTTGATCCCTGAAGGGCATAGGGTGCTTATCTTTTCTCAGACTCGCAAGATGCTTAATTTAATTCAGGTCAGTTCCGAATTAACCTCTTTCATTTATATTTTAAAATTACAATTATTTTGCCTGCACTTTGCATGCTGTCCCACTCATGTATGTTGGGGATTTGTTGTAGTTGGGTTTGGATGTGCATAGGTAGTGATTCCATAACGCTAACTGTGTCATTTTGTCTGCATGCGGTCAACCACTCAATCATTTGCTCAACTCTTGTATGTTGGTAAATTATTGTGGTTGGACTTGGATGTGCATATGTAGTGATTACATAAACTTTTAACAATTTTAGTTCATATGCAAGATGCTGCTGGATTTTTCCCTTGTTATTCCTTGCACCATTTTATTGCTGTGTTTCAGTATGAGAGTATCTTCTAAGGTTTCTGTTAATTTATTACAGGAATGCATAACATCTCAAGGTTATGACTTTTTACGAATCGATGGCACAACAAAATCCTGTGACCGAATAAAAATTGTTGATGTAAGTATTTTGCATATTCAGTAATGGTTTTAAATCCTCCAATTGTTATTTTTCCTCGTCTAACTATTAATTTGATTTCAGGATTTCCAAGATGGTGTTGGAGCTCCAATATTTCTGTTGACATCTCAGGTTGGTGGTTTAGGACTGACACTTACAAGAGCAGATCGTGTGATTGTTGTTGATCCTGCTTGGAACCCTAGGTATTTCTTGAAATTTTCCTTTACTTTTGTTTTAAATTAGATATAGATTAGGAGCTATTTACGATTTTATTTAGTCAAGAACTCTTTGTTCTTTAACAACAAATGTTAGTATTACTTTTGGATGAAAATCAAACTTTAAACCTTCTCAGTACTCCTCTCCTCCATCTGGTTGGTTGATTGTTGCTAAATTATAGAAAAAACTTTTTCTTTGGTATTTTCCTAATATAGTTGAGCGGATTGTTTTTAACTGTTTTACGTACAGTGATGTGAGTATATTTTACATTTAATCCTTTATGAAATGGGATTTGTTTTCTTGCATCCTGAGTAGTAATTGAATAAATAAAATCATTTCGCCACTCGAGAGTGAAAGTGGCTGGAATACTAAGTATGCCCAACTTCCTCTTTTTATTTTTTATTTGGTTTCTTCTGCCCATTTCTTCAGCGAAATTGTTAATTGTTATCAGTGGCTTTTGTGTCTTAAAATTTTGCCATACATACAGCTTGGTAATATTTCGTATTTTATTATTCTTAGGGAAATTACACCAACCTCCCCCAAGTTCTTAAATAACACATAACCCCATCTAGTTTTTAAGAAAACTTTAACCTCCCTAATTTTGTTATCAAATTGACAAATATTTCCCCTTCCACCTTAAAACCTTTTGATCTCCGTTAACTCCTCCACTGTCACTCACACAACTACACTGCTTCATCTTCCACTTTTGCACGGCAAGTTCCAGTCTTCAATTTTTTATGGTTGGCTAGTTCATTGCAGGCATGAATCTTAATTTTATAGATTTCAAACATTTTCAATTTTTGCCATTCAAATATGGGTTTCAATTTTTTTTAGCTAAAAACAACAACAACAACAATAATAATATTCAAACGAAAATCTAACAAAAGCAAAAGAAATGTCATGCCGGAAGGTAATACAGTGTGCAACACTGTCAGTGCACAAAAAGCAATCAACAGAAAAATGCACAAAAAAGAATTAGACCAGTTTTTCAAATTTCAATTTTGGCTACATTCAATCCCTTGTTTTGTATATCCCTAACTTTTGAAGTGGATTTTAGTTTTCTGCAACTTTTCAATTCACACCAGCCCTGAAATTTGGCTTCCTTATTCAATTTTGTCTGGTTTAGAGGTTTAGAAACGATGGAATGGAGAGAGGGAAGAGCGCAGCTAGCGCTCTATTTTGTGTTGCTTAATTAAATCTCAGGGGAGGTCTATGTAATTCGCCCTTATTCTTAATATTGATCTTCTTGGTCTATTTTCAGATCAGAATTTATTGAAATTGTACTGTACTACTGTGCATTATTCTAGAAGCTTTTTTTTACTGTTTATTGCTCATATCTATTGTGTTGCTGTCTTTTACTTTCTAAATTCCAATAACATCCCTTCCTCTAGATATTAATTCGGTTATATAGCATATAAAGTGCCATTATTTTCTGTCTTAACAGTACCGATAATCAAAGCGTTGACCGAGCATATCGTATTGGTCAAAAGAAAGATGTTATTGTGTATAGACTGATGACATCCGGAACAGTTGAAGAAAAGATCTACAGGAAGCAGGTAATTTTATCCGTTTCAAATATTTTGGACATCAATTGACTTTTTTGACACTTAAATTTCTTGACGTTTAGGTATATAAAGGAGGATTATTCAAAACAGTTTCTGAACAGAAAGAACAAACTCGGTACTTTTCCCAGAAGGTACAAGTTTGTTGAGAAGTACTATTTGTTGTTTAGATATACATTTTTTCGTAATTGTAATTTGTTTTACCAATCTCTATCTGCCATTCTTTGCTTGCAGGATCTCAAGGAGCTTCTCAGCCTCCCCAAAGACGGATTTGACGTGTCTGTTACCCAACAACAATTGGATCAGACACATGATTCTCAACATATAGTGTAACGAGTCCAGAACTTTGAAATATCTGTTTTATCTTATGCTTTATCTTTTAATTGAAAAATGAAAACTTGGCACATGCTTTAGTGTTTCTTTCTTGACTATTGGTGATATGCATCAATTGTTGCTTTGCATTATTTGGTCATTTAATAAAAAACTTTTACATTTTGCTCTTCATATCTATCTCACAATTGAAATTTGAAATTTCACAAATACGGTTAATCAGCTCATTGTGCTCAATCTGCTAATTTTTATCTTAAAGAAGAGTTTTTTTTTTTTTTGTTGTTTTTTTAGGGATGCCTCTTTCCACGCACATTTAGAGTTCCTGAAAAGTCAAGGCATAGCAGGAATTAGTCACCACAGTTTACTGTTTTCCAAGACAGAGCCAGTTCAGGAGGCTCCTGCGTACGAAGTAGAAAATAACCACTGGTAATTTGTGGCAGTTATATGATTTGTTAGTTGCCTTGTGTCGTTTTTGTTTTGCGCAAAATGTGTTTGCTGGCATTTTCATATAGCATTTGACGTCACTAACTGAAAATGGTACTATATTATTGCATTGTAAATTGAGAATCTGTACATATTATTTTCTCAAATATGCTTACAAAGAAAATCATCCCTAAATTTGAAATGTTATTATAATGGGAACTAAACTTAACCATAGAAAATAAGAGACATATATTTAGAGATCGAAGCTTCGAGTGCTCTAGAAAAATATAGAAATAGCCATCCCCGTAATTACTCAAATGATTGCCTCAAGCCACTCCACTCCCCTCTACTCACTTTCACTTTCTATTCATGACCCTGTTTATGACGCCAGCACCTATGTCTCCAATCCCTTTCCGTTACATGTCAATGACTTGCACAGCTGACTCCACCACTCTTTCACTCATTTTTTCCATAACCTACCCCTCCAACCCGCCCATGATGTGTCCCATCAGATTATTGTTTAAATGTTTGCAATTACTGTTTTTCTGTTAGCCAATTGTTTAATGAAACCTAAGGCTGTATTGATTCAATGTTTGCAGGAAACCTAATCCTAATGCTAGATATACTGGAACTTCATCATCTTCACATGAGCAAGTTGTTGATGGGTAACGAAGCCACCATTGCACAATATTTTTTTTGAAGCTAAATGATGTTTTTGTTTTTGATTTGTATTTTTTCTTCCTTCCAATTTTGTTTTATACCAGAGCTGCGTTTGCTTTTAATCCCAAGGATGTTAATGTACGCAAAAAAGAATCTTCTCCAAGTAGTGTTGGTAAATTGACCGAGTTAGAAATCAAGGATAGAATTGATCGGCTCTCCCTAATGCTCTCAAATACGGTATGCTTTTTCTTCTGAATGTTGCTCTTTAGATATTATCATTCTCTTGTCAGTGATAAAGCAATTCCACTTTTAGAATATATTTTGGCAGACAAGTATTAAATCATGACAAAAGCAGGAACTGGTTGGTTATCACCCAAAAATACTTGTTACAAGAACCAACTACTAAAAATATAATAGTTCAGTCTGTTTCATTCCTACCGTATAGGCTTGTACTGTAATCAAAATGCAATAAACTGATTTTAGCATCTCCATTTAAACCTGTGTAGGTGATGATTTCTAAATTACCTGACAATGGAGAGAAACTAAAGAAACGGATTGCTGAGCTGAATCGAGCACTTACTAAACTGAAGATGGAACAAACAAACATAGTTGAATTGGATGATATTACTGGTGAATTTGAAAGGGTGTTGAATGTATAGCTTATTTCTTTAATTTTAGGAAATAAGGTTAATAGAATTATTTCCTCGGATGTGGTAGAATATGATTTTGTCAACTTGCTTGTTGAAGATTTTGTGAATTCAAACTATGGCATTGTCCATCCTGAAAATGGTTGTCATGAAACTATTTTCAACTCACTGATTGAATCTTTTGCTACCCAGGACTGAAAAACAAAAGGATTGTTGAATTGAATAGGAAACTACAATTACACTGAGCACTGCGAGTACATCCATATTTAAACATAGAGCCGGTTTGAATATTCAATCTTGAGATTAATTTCCATGCATGGTAAACAATTTTGCACATTTAACTAATCAAATCATATACTATAGCGTCACTTTTATAGGTTAATTTCTAAAATATTTTCTTAAGTTTGTGCATGACTGTATTATTGAATGTATGTGAAAAAAAAGTAATATTTGCATTTTTTTAAAAATTTAACTAAATCTTTTGGTCCAATTTTTTTTAAAACTAAATCCACATTTTATTGCATATTCGTCTTCTTTTGTTTCTTGTAATAGTCATATCGTTCTCACAATGTTTAGTAAAAATTAAAAAAACTATTTTCACGCAATATGTATTGTCCCGTTTTCCTTAAAAAATATGTCCCGTTTGTCCAGCTAAACAGCAGGCACCGGATATAGTCCAATGTGTACTCAATCTTTATCTTTTGCAGACAAGGTAGTTTAAATTCTAGTTAACTATTCCTGATCCATTTATGAAAAAATTGTCCATGATAAGCACGTTAACACAGACATACTAAAACACATTAACAAAGTCAAGAAGAGCAAAAGAGAAAAACATAACAAGTAAGTTGAATCCGCCCAAGTTTAAGGAAATTGGATAAATTATGGATGATGATGATGATGGGGAGCAGGTTCAAGAGAGAGAAAGAAGAAGAATTTTGTTAAATTTTGTTTCTTGGATTGGAGGTGAAGCTTGCTATATATAGACTTTTCACATTTTTCGGTTCTAACAGGAAACAAACAACAGTCGTCATATTATTTCAACATAGCAAAGACATAGGTTCACACATGGACTTCTAGGTTCGATGGACTAAAAATTTCAGTACTAACTAATACTGAACTACATGTCTTAGTTGATCGTCGCAGTGTTTCCAGGTAGATTATTTGATAGAATGATTTTAAACATACATAGAAATTATTATCATATTTGTAATATTTATACCAATATATAAAGAAGTAACACTTTCATTTAAACTAATTTTATCACTTTAAACTATTTAACAAATTCTTCCTATCCAATTTAACTTCTTCATTTAAATTAATTTATTTAAATTATTAATTAAAAAATTGATTAAATATTATTAAAATAGAAACAATATTTATTTTTTGAAAGAAGAAACAATATTTATTCAACACTATAAAAGCCTTATTTTGATCTTATCTAAAAAAAATATTATGTGTTAACATAATATATTTTTCTCACAATTTTATCATTTGTTTAAATAGGTTTTACCATTTTATTGTTTTTGTCGATAAAAGCAGAAAACATCGACATTGACACTAGTATTTAGTATTAATAAAAAGTGCAAGTTTTACGGACACAAACTTAAATAAAAATTATTTGGGCACACACAGATGATAAAATTTAAATGAAAAATAATATTAAATGATGTGACTAAATTATTTCTCTTTTAAATTTTATCATTTGTGCGTGTACATTTTTTTATTTTTATTTTGGTTGGGTTTAACTAAGATTTCTTTAATAAAAATTGTATCCGTCGTTGTTACCAACAAAAATTGAGTCTTCTATTAGATGTATGTTATTTGAAAAACCATTTGCCTATTTGCATGACTATTTATGAAGCAACCATGAATTTACACAGAAAAATTAGTATTCACAAGAAAACCAAAGCAACATAGAGAAACTAAAAGAGAAATGATATTTATAGAATTATTTTATAACAACTTTATCTTTCATACTCAAATTATATTTTTATTTTCTCTCTCTATTGCTTTAATTTTTGTGTCAATACATACTTTTCTTTGTAAAAAATATAGTTTTTGAAGAGGCTAATTGTCCATTAGGTTGTCAAATAAATGAAAGTTCAAATATAAATTAAACTAAAAACATAATAGGAGTATGAGAGAGAAAAAGGATCGCTTTGTCCCTTTCCAACCATTGCATTTCATTTCAACGTGGGCCATCATACCTTTTTCTCACTCACCTGTGACCCTGACCAATCTTCTTTCCTAGACAGCTACTTCATTTGGTGAAGACGCTGTTCCAATTTAGTACGTTTAGAAACGAAACCCATCAGGACAAGACTTTTTAGTCTCATTTTAACGTTTCAAGATCACTCTCTTGTTTCCAATTTCAAGGGAATAAATCTAAATCAGTAAAATCTATAATCGGTTTAGTTTAATGAAGGGTTTTTTAGTCTGCAGTTTTAATATTTTCTCTAAGGGTCCGTTTGTTTCGAAAGTTTTGGAGGGGATGTGAGATTTTTAATTTGAAGTGTTTGGTTCAATTTTTAGAAGGGGAGGGGAGGAGAGCAAATCTTTTTAAAATTTGATTTCATTGTCATAATTATCCTTAAATTAATTTCAAATCTCAATATTAACCTTGTAACAACTTTTATTATTATTTATTATTATTAGGTTATCTTATTCTTATAACAATTATTATTGTTATATTTTTTTTAACAACTTTTATTATTATATTATCTATAACTCTTATTTGTTACATCTAAAACCACTTCTACTACTACTTTGTTGATGTCAACGGCCTTATTATTATTATTATTATCTTATTTTAATTCAACTTATTATTGCTTGTTGATTCTTATTTTTTGAATGTTAATTCACCGGTTCATATCTTGTTGTGGAAAATATATGAGCCAGTTTGAGATAAAATAAGCAGCTT
>Ga0315915_1000961_pt1 | contig 33092 bp, 10 predicted proteins | sample MpolbnodulesMG_FD_207738 | JGI IMG/M metagenome (GOLD analysis project Ga0315915, IMG submission 207738) | Medicago polymorpha root nodule microbial communities from Los Angeles, California, United States - branched nodules | ecosystem: Host-associated > Plants > Roots > Nodule | place: USA...
TTATTTTGATAAAACACGACCATAAAATTTACTTTCATTACTTTATATTTTAAATTTTTTTTTAGTAGATAGACGAAATGGTAAAGCCATTAAAAACTCACACACACAAGTGGAGGTGCCGAGGTTCGAGCCCCAGTCATGGCATCCGGCCTAACAATTTCTGCATTTTGCCAGCTGAGCTAGGACTTTTGAATATTTTTTAATTTTAATTTAATATACGTTAATGTTACTTTGAAAAGCATTTGCATTTGTGGGGTTTTATGTCATTTTGTTCAAAATAGTGCATTCTCTATACTTTCCATACTCAATAGAGGAGAAACATTTTTTGTGTGGGACCCAGCCATCAGCACCACTCCTCCCTTTTTTAAGTTGGTTTCAAACTAAGGAAAGATTGCTAATCTATCTACTTGCTTTCCTTTCATCAATCTTTCCTTATACTGTCAAGTGTCACCCAAAACAAACAGGCCCTTAGTGGTTAATTTTTAGGGGCAGTAGCGTAATCTCAAACTCAATCTTTTACATAAAACTTCTCTAGTTCAATGTAGGTTCCAACTCATATCACTAATATGCATGGATAAAATGTGAGTTTGCATATGTCTCGTAAGTATGACTCAAATGATATTACATGAATTTTTTTTATGCATGGATGTAGATTCGAATCAGATATTCTCCATTTCTCAACAGAGTGTTGCTGCTAGACTTTTTGGAAGGAAAAAAAAAACAGAAAATGTGAACTTCCATTTAAGGAAGCAAGTGTGTTGGTCTATGGTTATTGGAAATAGTTTTAGCTAGAGAAAGGTTGGTGACCTTATTGCTGTTGTGACCAGGACGTTTTCAACTGGTAGCTTCTCCTTGGAATAGTTCATGCTCAAATGCAAATTTGGCTATGTTGTTGGAATTGTTCAACTATTCGGTCTTTACATTTCAAAATTTCAAACTTCAAATAGACAGAATTTTGAGTCAGCAAGTCATAAGATGATGCTAAGTAACGTGATGCGTAATTAACTTGTTAACTCTTTTTTTTAGGAAAAAACTTGTTAACTATTTACATAATCTTACCGGTACTAAATAATATTCGTAATACACATTCTTTTTGTCCTCCCTCCAAGACCGCAACCAAGATTCTTTTTGATCATGTAATTTTTAAATAGAAAAAAAAAGACAAGTTCAAGTTGATCATTGTATATCTGGAGAAAAAAAAAAGTAGAAAAAACACTAATTAAATCGGTTCGATAAAAAAAGATTAAAAGTAATAGAAGGATGAAATAAAATAAAATGAAATGACATTTTTTTACTCAAATAGTCTAGTGACTATGAATTTACCTTTTAATCTATAATTTATATAAAGAAAATATGAGATTTTAGGTTAACTTTTTCATTATCTCAATTATATTCTTAAAATAATTTTTTTTATAATAATGATTGTTGTCGATGTCATTACAAAGATACGAATTTAGTTATATTTTTGTTGTTATATTGTTGGTGTCGTTGAAACCTAAAATGTGGTTCCATGTAGGTTTCTTTTTGGGTTTACCTATTAAGAAAATTATGTGATTACCCAAAAAAATTATGTGCTTACTCAAAAATTGTTCAATTAATAATCATATATATAACAGCACATGCAATAACAAGAGAAATGATTGTATGCACGACAATAACACGCACGAATGTTTAATGACCCTTGGATATCTTAAGCATAGCACTAGATTAATTTTGTCTCCCTCCATGTATTGTATGTGAGGCGCTCTATACATATCATGTGTTCGTGGGCAAAAGAGAGTCGTGTTATATAGCACCTATCCAATAAGAATTGTGCTAGCTATACCTGGTACCCAAAAATATATATATCGCACCTCATAAAAATTGTGTTAGCTACACCGGTGTTAGACTCAACCCCATTAGTTGATCCGTCAATTATTAATTGATTAATTTAATACAACATATATGATATATGTGAATACCAGGGCCGGATCCTGGGGGTGCAAACAACTCAATGGAGCTCGGCCTACCAAGGTATGAGCCTAAAAAAAAGCCCAATATCATAACATATAAATATGCCTAGCTACACCACCATGCTTCTGTTAATTAAGAACTACACCACCATGCTTCTGATAATTAAGAAAGACGTCTATGGTCCTATAGCTTGGCATGGTGCGATATTTTATACATTAAATATTTGTGACTCGTTGTTCTATAATACAGTATTACCATATTCATATTATGTACCATAAAGAATTTTAAATCATCATTATTATTTATTATGTTTACGGATTTCATTTTCAATTTAAATAGGAGATTACTCTTTTAAAAAAATTTCGTTTTTATTTTTTTATGGGTCTCTTTTTGCTTATAGAGCCGAGCCTCTAGATTCGTAGGAACGGCCTTGGTGAATACTATACAGGTGTACACGCAATGTGTTTCAAGAGAAATGATTGTATGCCCGACAAGAAGCACGAATGTTTAATGACCCTTGGATATCTGAAGCATAGCACTAGATTAATTTTTTGTCGTGTGTTCTTGGGCAAAAGAGAGTCGTGTCATATAGCACTTGTACCCAAATATATATATATATATATATATATATATATATATATATATATATGGGTTTTGCTAGAAGTCATCCATGAAGGTATCTTTTAGCAACCCATACATCAAGGTGTGATTTCCACTTTTAAGTTATAACTTTGCTAAAAGACACCTTCATAAAAATTAATTGGCGTCTTTTAACAAATGTTCATAGAATAACTTTGCTAAAAGACACCTTCATAAAAATTATTTGATTAATTTAATACTGTGTTGAGTAAAAACAAATAAAATACTATACAGGTGTATACGTAATGTGTTTCAAGTAAAAACAAAAAACATACATATGTAGAAATTAAACAGGTCAATAAATAACTATGTTCAACAAATTCTGAAAACAACATCTTGGGATACTTAGATGAAATTAAAAACACAAGAAAATGCCTATGAGTTTGTTAGATTCAAAGAGAAAAGTTCCTTAAATATAGAATAAATATAAAGCCATAAATATATAAGCTGTTTGGGTTTAACATAATCTCTTATTTTTAGAAATGAGCCAACCCTTGTACATGAGTTACCTTTGATGATGAAGACACAAAGCATAAACACTAAACCATATACCCGAAAACAACTCAAACTGATCAAATAGATAGGAAGGGGGAAGGTGCCTTTATAACCCTTCCTCTTTCATTTTCATTCCTTGGCTCTCTCTTTTGAGAAAGTTCCATTACAATTCTCATCATATCATTAATTTGGTTTTTGCATCAACGTTATAGGACTAACCCCCTAAATGCATGCATATTCATGCATGCATATGTCTCAAATTTTCCTATTACCAACCTGAAATTTCATTTCTGAGAGGTTTGAACATTAATTCCATTGCTAATTGTTCTTTAATTAGAATTACTTTAAATAATAATTTTATTTTATCTTCAAATCCAATATTAATTTTCAACATAATTAGATAAGTTGCATCAATAAATCACATTTTTTTTCTCTTGTTTCAGCATTTCAATTCAAGAAAAGCATTAAGGCATGGCTGCCGTGGGGTTCTGCGGTTTAAAGCCATTGCTATTTCGTCGCAAAGCTAGTATTTTAGAGGTAACAATTTGAACCTTAATTCCTTTCTTCTTTGATTTTAGATTTGACTTAATTCAACCATGCAAAATTGAGGTGAGGAATGAAGCTGATAAGTTGCAAAATTATTTTCAGCCTGTTTAGGAATTTTAATTATAAAAACATATTATCTTAGTTTTTTGTTTTGTTTCTGAAAACATGCACAGAAATTGTAAAAATATTGTTGCATTCAATATCTCCCAAACAAATTTTGTAAAATATAAATAAAGTAACAAATATATATATACAATATTTTTTAAAAACAAAAACAGATTTTTGAGTGATGGTTTTTGCATTGAAATTATGAAAGTGACATGTATAAAAGTGAAAGATAAGACATGCAGAAGATGTTGGAAGTTTAGCATTACCTATCTGAGATATCCTAGGCACTATTAATTGATATTGTATAAGCACTTGCAGGGACTGAAAGTGATAAAAGGCTCCAGCACACCTAAGAAGTCTTCAAAGGCACAGAGCAAAGAAAATGGAGAGTCAATGGAGTTATCATTCGTCGGAGCAGACCAATTGATTTTAATGGTAGAGTTTCATATGAAGATCATGGCATTCAGAGACATCATGGACTTAGCTCCATGTAACAGTTCTGCTTCCTTGCGCGAGGTATGTGACTTAAGTAAGAGTTTAACTTTGTAACCGTAAGCGACACATTTCAGTTTCCTCTGCTGTAAAATGACAATCGTTATTCTTGATTTTTTTTTATGTCGCATTGCAGATAGTTATGAGAACACTGCATGATCTGCAAAGGCTATATCCAGATATCATAACAAAAACTCAAGTGTCAAAGATTAAGGACAAGCCTATTGATCAGGTAATTAGTTTCCACGTTAAATCAATCAGCTGCACTTGAAATGAGATTATCCTAATTATAATAATTACTGAAATCTTAGCATCCTAAAAATCTAAATGTGGACTTTTTTTTATACTAGGCTGTGGCCTACTTCTGTGTGGCTTTGAAGTCGCTTGGAGAGTCATGGATGGCGGACAATGATTGCATAGACAAGCTTGATATTGTATTTCCAACATGCAAGGATGACAACAATATGCGTCAATTGGGTATGTTAGTAATGATCTTATGCATCAACAATGTAAAAACATTTTATACATACATCAAAATATATACATCGCAATATAGACATTTGTTGAATGTTTCAGAAAGTGATATAACAAAAGTGACATCAATGTAAAATGTGATTGGATTCGACGCCTGCATAAAAGTGCATACTCGTTAAAAATGCAATAATTATCTCCTCCTGTGTTGCATGGATTAAAATACGAGTTTGTCAGTTTTCAAGATCTCAAGCAATTTGATTTGTTGTGCAGGTGAAACTTTGCTGGTGACTCTAGATTATTTGATGAAGTTAGCAAGTGAGAGGTTTGACATAGAAGAAGACGAACAAAAGAAAGAATTCAGTCCAAAGTCAAGTTCATTTGGAAAATTCGTAACGAGAACCTCTTCATTTTCAGATAGTAGCTGCTCATCTCCTCTAACACCTAGATCTGTGCTCCCTGAATTCATGAAACACTCTTCAAGATCTAGTGAAAGTCCAAGAAGTTCTTGTGCCTCACCACGTCTTTGGTCTCTTAGAGTTCAAGCTGTTGGAAAGTTGAATCCAGTTGAAGTTAAGCGTTTGTCTTTCAATATGTCACCGAGACATATCGTAAAAATAGACGAGGAACCAATAACAGAAATGGAAGTGGATGATAATAAGCCTGTAAAGGATACATCAGAGGAACTTGTCTTTGATTTGGACACAAATGAGGATGATCATCATCAAAAAATAGTTAAAGATGATCAAGTTATGGAAGAAGTGGAGTTACCACTATCTCCTAAACAATTTCAACCAAATTCTCCTAAACCAACACAAACACCTTCTCATCTACAACAAGCATCAATGTCTGTTTCTTCACCTCCTCCCCCACCCCCTCCTCCCCCACCTGCACCATTCATGATAATGCCAAAAAAATTCCAGACGTTACCACCCTCGGCACCTCCACCCCCACCACCTCCGCCCCCTATGCTGCAACCAAATGTGGCAGTGCCACCACCTTCGGCTTCACTTCCACCCCCACCTCCACCAGCAGCAGTTAGGATGCCACCACCTCCGCCACCACCAATGTCTCTTAGTTCCGATTCAGCGACGATGGCTGCAGCCCCACCACCTCCACCACCACCTATGAAAGGTGGATCAGTTCCAGCACCTCCACCACCGATACCAGGTGGAAAGGGAGGAGCCCCACCACCTCCGCCTCCCGGTGGAGCAGGGAGAACCTTGCGCCCCAAGTCAACTACTAAATTGAAAAGGTCAACACAACTTGGCAATTTGTATAGAACTCTTAAAGGAAAAGTTGAAGGACCTAGCTTAACAGGAAAATCAGCTGCTGCTGGGAAGAAAAGTGCTATTGGAGGAGCAAGTAATGGAGGAAAACAAGGAATGGCTGATGCCCTAGCAGAGATGACAAAAAGGTATGATTCCTATACCATCCACAACACCATAATCTATTTAGATTGACTTGTTTGAGATTATCTACTAATATAAGCATTTGTGAGATTGTTTAGAAGAGCTTATGACATGTCTGTAAGTTGTTTCCAATTTATTTCCATAAACTCTTTATGAAAGTAGTTTGCCTTTATTTGATCTTTTGTTATAGAAATAACTTGTACATCAACAAATATATGATAAGCGCTCTTAATTAAGTTTTTTATACAAACATATTTTGTTAACTTGATATGCAAGTCATAGAACCAAATGTCTCATTTCTTAATGTTTTTCTTTTCCCACATTTCTTAGATCCTCTTACTTCATACAAATAGAAGAAGATGTTCAAAAGTACACAAAACAAATAATAGAACTCAGATCAAGAATTACTAATTTCAAGACAAAAGACATGACCGAATTGAGCAAGTTCCACAGAGACGTTGAATCCATTCTTGAGAATCTAACTGATGAATCGCAGGTAAGTTAGCAAAGTTCATGTCTATTTGGTTCATATTTCCACCAATTATTGTTTCATTCACCTATTAATTTATACAATTCTGTTTCTGTATAGGTGCTATCACGATTTGAAGGCTTCCCTACAAAGAAGTTGGAAGCTGTTAGAATGGCAGCATCATTGTACAATAAGCTTGATTCAATCCTCACTGAACTTCAAAATTGGAAGGTAGTTGCTCCTATGGGTCAACATCTGGACAAGGTTGAACGTTATTTCAGCAAGGTAATCCAACACCATCATTTATATGTACTTATCTTTGTGTCCTTATGCAATCAATTATTTCTACATTCTAACCACCGAAGTGCAACAACGCATGCAGATTAAAACCGATTTAGATGCTTTGGAACGAACCAAAGATGACGAGTCTAAGAAGTTTAAGGGTCACAACATTGAATTTGACTTCCATATTTTTATAAAGATCAAGGAAGCAATGGTTGATGTTTCCTCCAATTGCATGGAGTTGGTACTTAAGGTATCACAGTTAGTTAGAACAAATTAAAACACTACAAAACTACTTTTGATTTTCGACCATTTTTCCTATTAATAAAACACAGTTAGACTAACTATGTTGTATCGCGTGTTAATCTCAGAAGCTAGTAACTTGATTTGCATTATTAATCTTAATCTTAATGTAGGAGAAGCGCGAAGATAGCAAGATTGATGGACCAAAAAAGGAATGTGCAAAAATGTTATGGAGGGCATTCCAATTTACATTTCGCGTCTACACATTTGCTGGTGGACTTGACGATCGTGCCGACACGTTAACAAGAGAATTGGCTACAGAAATACAAAATGAGCCAAACCATTCATGATGCATATATATATTTGATTTTATGGAGTGAAATTTGATATGGTGAGGTTCATTATGGATATATACCATCATCATGAACCCCCTTTTGTAGTTGCAAAGCCATTTGTATATTGAAATGAATCATTGGCGACTTGGAGGTTTTTTTTTTTTTTTTTTTTGATAGGAGCTAGTCATGGTTGAAGAGTTTTTAAAACTCGTTTCGAAAAACTCTACCGGAAGTGTGCATAGCTTAACCGGAAGCTTCACTACTTTAGTTAATTTGTTCTATGTATATTTACACTATATATATTTTGTATTTTTTGAAGGAACGGGTTCCCATTTATTCTATTTTAGCTTCATTAAAAGATGATAATTTGTAAACAAAAAAAAATGGCACGAAATATATGTAATTTTGGCAAACCTAAATACAATTGCTTCTTTAAATAGCCTGTTTACTTTGTGAAAATATTTGTTGTTTTTATTTTTCAAAATATGTACTCATTTTACTAACTTGCTAATATGATGATGAGAGATTTTTGAAATGAGCCATTGTGATAGAGAAGATAAAATGTTAGCTATGAATAATTCATTTGGAGAAATAATGAAAATAATTTTTTTTGTCATTTTTGTTGTTTATCAAAATGCAAGACAATTGTTCACTACTTGTGAATTCATCATCAAAACATTAGTCTAAATGGGAAACAACAATAAAAGATAGTACGAAATATACGTAATTTCGGCAAAGCCTAAATAAAATTGCTTCATTAAAGTTAAGCATCAGCAATGTTGTGCCTCGCAGATGCTTTCCTTCCTCCAGATAAAAGCAAGGATTCCTTAAACCCCTTGCTTTCTGCTTTATACATTTTTCATTTTATTATCTTACTTTGTTGTCTAACAAATTGAAACCCAAAAGAAAATTTCTTATATTGCAAGGACAATATACATCCTCAAAAACATGCAAAATGTTGTTTGTTGCTGCAACAAACATTTTCATGAGACTCTTTTATCGCCAAAAATTGAACTAGTCTCTTTTAAGTCATACATACTTCGTTATTCCTGCCAAAAATATTTGATTCCGCTCTGCTACGCGCGGCTGTTGTAGCGCCGCTATTGACTACTATGCCAAAAACTCTATTCAACATCAGTTCTCTATAAATAAAATATATTAAAAAAAATGTAACATGATAAAATTATTGCGTACCAAATTGCAGGACTGTAAAAACATATAATACAAGAATAAGTAATTCGATAATAATACGAGAATGATGCTATAGGAATCTATATCATTAAAATGTTTAGTGTACAAAAATAATTTTGCTTTGTATCCCAGGGTTTAAATCATTCATGTATTTTGACCGTATAAACCTGAATAAATAAATATAAAACACATGTTAACAAAAAGCTTTAGCTTCCTCGGCAAAATGGATCACAATCTTTAGGAAAAAAAATTATTCCCTCTACCCCTCCCTATCTTAAATAGATTTCTAATTTCTCCTCCCATCAGAGGATAACAATACAACATGAGAAAAAAATCTAAGCATAGTTGCACCATATGCCTAATGGCGTAATTAAGGAACTAGTAAATGTAATCATTTCTTGCTTATCTTTCTTCCTTTAACGTGTTTTTCTAAGCTTCTAATCCTTTGACTAATAGAAGATATCTTTTTGTTTGGTTGTTTTGGTGTTTCAACTGGCAATGAGCTTTGATTTTTTATTTGTTTTGGTGATTCAATTGGCAGTGAGCTTTTATCTTTACGTTGTTTTAGTGCTGGAAATATAGAGAAGGGAGATTTCGGAGAACTGGTGGGTTCTGCAGGAGGTAAATCAGGAATACCCAAAGTTTTCTTTACACCAGGAGTTCTAAGCACTGCAAAATTGGAAATAAAAGAATATACATCAGAAAAAATCAAGAAAATCAAAGTACAAGAGTTTGCTGATGTCAGTTTAAAATAGAAGCCCACATCCATTTAGTGCATAAATTATAAGAAACTTAGTCATACATGAAACACGTCTTCAATTTAGGTCTCACTAAACCAATGATTTCCTTTCATTAAAGTATTTCCTATCATTTTTTTTCAGAAGAATGTGGCGTCAACTCGGTCCTCCAAAAAAATTGACATCCATAAAGTTTTGATGTCATTATCTATGATTGCAGGACTAAATTTAGGTTGAAATTATGTGGCGCAACAAATGACAACGCTTATCTTTGCATAAGTATAATGGAACTTCAGTCTTTTTTATACACAGCTTTATCCCACCAATGACAATGGCAACAATATTTAGGCCACATTACTACCTGACCATGAGAATATCGTCCGAACATAATATTATACTAAAGAGATAAAATACGTAATGACTCAAGGAGTGGACAGAAATGCTTGTCCTAAGGTTGAGAGAACAAAAAACTTGAATTATACATTGTGTTTTTGGATAGAATAAAATACAGATTGGTACAATGAAATCTTGGCAAAGTTTATAAAACAATTGCATTTCCAATATAGGTTGTGATTACTTAGTAACAGTAGTCAGACAGCCAGTTAATAATTGTGAGGTGCACTATATTTCATTTATATGTTTAAAACAAGGAGTGCAAAACTGTTAGTTTGTATGCAAGTTAGTCTTAGACAGATCTGGAACAATGGATTCTCCAATTACTTGCACGATACTACCTCCGTTCCTAAATACATGCCGCAGTTGATCACTTCACACATGTCAATGCACACCTTTGGTCTTTAAAATATTTAATAATCTATAATAAAAAATTATTAAAAGTTGATATTTTGAAAATATTCATTGAGCTAAATCGAACAGCATCTTATATACTATTTACTTTATTTATAAGTAAAAAAAAAAGTGGTCAAAGTAGGTTATGTTAATAGTGCAGATGGTCAAACTGCGACATGTATTTAGGAACGGAGGGAGTACAATCTATAATACTCGAAGCCATCACAAATGGCAGAATCTAGGCCGTATGCAATATGTGTTTGATGAAAATAAATCAAAATTTATGTCTACTGAAATGAAGAATAATGACATTGGGATAGTGCAGATAAAAACACAATTCATTTGTTTCCTTACCCATTCCATACGTCAATGAAAACAAATTCGATGTAATCCAGTAACAAAAAATTGCCTGCAAAATTACACATAAACACAAGTTCAAACTACATAGACTGACAAATAAAAGCAGCAGTGGTTAATATAAATTAGCACAGCATTCTTTTCTCTCTCAAATTAATGAAACACCGTTAAAATCTTTACAGTACAATTTAATTTATAATGTGTAATGACATCTGTAATGAAAATGGATAATCAATAATCTATATCTATAGAAATTTCCTAAGTTTCATGAGTGTAGTAGAATGTCATTGTGTTACTAGTCAATAGATACTATTCTCCAGGTTTCCCAACTCGTTTATAAATTTGAAGGGGGAATAAAAGTTTACTTGCTGGTTGGTGTGGAGGAGTTATGGAGTGTAGTGATAAGGAGGTTGAGGGTTCTATCCCCACCCACCCACCCACAACATAGCACTAACTTATGCCATTCAAAAATAAATACTACTGAATAACTTCATTTCTGATTATTATGATCAGAAGTGCAGAGGAGGAAAAGAAATCCTCGTAGATATTGAAAAAATGTGTTTGAGATGAAGCAGCAAAGCCGGTAGCTCAATGAGACTTTCTGATCTTTTTGGGGATCCAAGATTGAACCCCGCCGCCACCAAAAAAAAAGGGTTGACCCCTTATATAAACCAAGAAAATTATTCTGTCTCGACTTAATCTACCAACAAACACAACCCTAACAACAGAACACCAAGTACTGAGAGGGGGGGGAGGCAATCAAGTTAAACAGGTAGTTGTCAAAGTTAGAGACACTTTAAACTGAAGATAATAATAACAATAAGGGTCTAACTAATGAGTGCCCTAAGGGCATTGGTTAAAGAATTCATAAAATGAAAGTTTTTCTTGGAAATACAATTTAAAAACTTGTCGTTATAATAAATACATCATCATTTTTCTATATAGACTCGCCTCTTTTGATTCCTTAATTAATGCCTTAAGGGAACTTATTAGCTTTCTCCTAATATCTCTTAATAATAATATACACGCAGATGATCCAAGACCTAAGGTTATTTTAGGTAAGGAAGGGGTGTAGTAGGGGGGATTTGAGTTAAGTGGAGGCAATGGGGCATGTGTAAACTTATGTAAAGGGAATTGATGTTATGCTCGTTTTCTCCAGTTTCATACACAGACCCAGCTTAATTATGATATCACCTTGATACTAGGTCAGTAGAGGTAAATACAATATTTTCAGCTTTACATACCTAATCTAGTTTACATGCGTAAAACATACACTACACTGTGCTTAGGATGCATGCTATCTAATGCCAGAGCTGATTTTTTATTTATTGATGCCGTTAATACTTACAAAGTTGCTAGTCAAACCATGTAGCCTCAAAGAGCTTACCATCTTACAAGTCATTTCAAGACAAAAAAATTATTATTCGGAGACAAGCTAACTATAGAGCATATGCCTACCTTTACTGAAACTATCAAAAACAAAACTACTGTTTCTACCTAAATTTGTACAAAAATAGATAGATAAATCAAATGCATACACAGATGGTAGCAACGGGAAGTTGTTCCTTCCAAACAGAAGGCCCGGCTAGGAAAGTTTACCTTTGGAAAACTCAGAGTGAAAGGAACTGAAAGAAGAGCAAGAACCCTCGAGAACTTTTTCATGGTGTTACCCATAGGATTTCCTTCCATTCCTTCTTGCATATTAGTCTGAAGAACAACATAAAATCAAATTGATCTTAATTGGAAATCAAACATAACAGATATTTATAATACAGTTTTAAACTGTTTTCTTGTCAAATGAAGTGGCTGGTTTTAGTGAACAATAAATAAAAGACAATTCAAAAACGAAATGTAAGACCAAATAAACTTTCAGACAAGAACTCTGAAGGACAAACTAGAAAGACAGTTAGAAAAAACACTTTTTTCTGAAAACGAGGTCCTTACCTCTACTACTATTAAGAATGACAAAGCAGTCAAAACTGGAAAAATGTACAAGGCATCTGGAGTTGTGAGATCAGTAAACCAGAAAGCTCCACCGTGTTTGAACGATGGCATTTTTTCAGCCATGTTTGTTATCTGCCATCAAAGAAAAGAAAATGAAATTGTGAATGGGTAGAAACAATTTAAAGGCTCCTCAGACTTCTACAAGTAGGGGGAATATTGGGGCAAAAGTCAGCTTACCGCAAGAAAAAAACTAATGAAAACAGGACCTTGAATAAAGAGCCCCTTCAATGGCGTAAAAGGAGTCACACCATATCTGCATTAATCAACCCAACGAGATAATGACATCTAGTGAAACAAAAGATCCATGAAGTTTGATTTAATACTTAAAATAAAGGTTCCGTAGAGCCACAGACCAATATATCATATATCTTCTATATTAATCATAACAAATCTTCAATTGACTATAGTGATTATACATCTAGCCAAAAGAAATACCAAAACATCTAATCCTTTTTTGTCTTTACAGAAGTACCATTTTCAATTTAATGAAAACAGCAGAATCAAAATGAGGCAAAAATAGTAGTTGACACACAGAACGGGGGTATTGGGTAGGGCAACTAGTTTGAGCTAGTTAAAGGAGTTGGAGGACCCGAGTTCAAATCTGGTGAAGGATAAAATACTAGTGTAACAACTAATTACTAACATTAATTGGTGTTTCAAAACAAAAATATCGACACTGAACATTGAATGTTATGATTTAAGTTATGATCATCACAAGTCACCACAAAGATTAATTCGCTGATACATGGTATCACCAAATGCAGTAATTACACTAAACTTGGAGATCAAACATGACTATTAGCCGTTATGCATTAAAGAAACCATGAAATGGCTTACTCTTTGAATAGCTTATTCATCCTCTCCTTACCTTGAGCAACAGCCGCGGGATCAGATGTCTGAAAAATGGATCCTATTGTGATTAGAGAGCAATTGTCTATGATATAATAACATAAAACATGCATGTAAGAAAATCGAAAACTTAATACATTTCCCCAATATTGTCAAAGAATCAATTTGTTATAGATTATTATTTCATAGAAAAATCATTTTTTATGGTTTGTGTCGAAGTTGTTGGCTTTAGATAAAAAGGAGGAGATAAATATTAAGAGTTTCAAATTATGGATAATAACTGGATATTGAACTAATTCTACATACTAAACACAAATTCCTAATTACGGATACATGACTCCTAATACTAAATAAATATAAGTAGTATAAAACTAGTCCTAGGAGATAAAAGTACTCTTAAGATTAGAAAATTATCATAGAAGATAAACTAAGATACTCTAACATATAAAACCAAATTACCAATGACCTATTGAGATATTTTATATATTCTAAAACTCCCTCGAGGTAAAGCATATGAATACTTAAAAAGAAAATAATATTACCCCACAAATTAAAAATAAATAGAGAACCAAAAATAAAAAAACTGAGGACCGCCAAAAACAATAGTTGGAAAGACAGCTCAAGATGCTTGAGTTACTATAGAATAGCCTAGCTAGAATGGCATGATCATCAACTTGAGAGAAATTTTATGGCGAGTGTTGGAAATTCCGCCTTCATTACGCCCGATATAAAACTTGATAGCGAGCAATCAAACAAAGCAAGGTCCATCCTTCTCAAATCGCATTTGGAAGCCTCAACTTACAAGCCGGGTTTGTAAGGTAGTCCATTGCATTAGGGAAGATGACTGGCTAGTGCACCTGGGAAAGAGGCTGAGGCCGTCAATGAGAAAAGAAGCCACAACTAATATAATTCATTTGTGGGAGCAAAATCGTCACCAGAACGATTGTCAGAAGGAATAGAAGTCAAACATAACTAGTAAGTGACTCGGCACAGCAGACGGCTGAGGGTGGCGGCGAAGGAGGCCGAAACCGATTTAAACAAAGAAGAAAAAGGAGAGAGTTCAGCAAAATAAGTTTTTTTGCATACAACTGTCCTTCCACTCTCAGACTTTAGGGAACACTTTAGTGGAATAGTGACAAACCTCTTAGGAGGGCGACTCGATTATGGGCTGTCTAGGAACCTGAAATGCAGCATTTTAAAAAATAATAATAAAGAAAAAGAAAGAAAGAAAGAAAGAAAGGGATGGTTTTTATATCTGTCAACACAACCCCCAACACAACCTAATACAATTTCTCCCTCTCTTTCTCACATAAACCCCCTACCACATTTCTTCACGAGCCATTTATCTTCGTCTCTCAGTTCACGCCACTCTCATCTCTTTTCCTATATTATTTCTCCTTCCCTTTTATTGATTGTGATATTCTTCATGTGATATTCTTGATTGTGAATGTTTGAATTGATATTGTGAGTGTTATGAACTTATGATGGAAAACTGTTGGCTGCAACAAAGAGATAATGCAGCCTATGGGTAAGTGCTCATAATAATATAAAATGATTTCCATTTGCTGCACCGATGAGAGAATGCAACCTATGGACTAATTGTTCATAGTATTTTAAAATGGATATCGTTCGCTGCAACGAAGATATAAAACAGTCTATGAGTTAAGTGCTCCTAGTATTTTGAAATGGATATTGTTTGCTGCAACGAAGAGATAATGCATCCTGCGTACTGAGTACTCGTGGCCTATGTGGAATCCGTCCGTCGTAAGGGAGAAATAATATGTCCTATGTGCACATGTGGAACTTCGTGTATGACTATCAATTGGTTCATGCTAAGAACTTTATAGGAAAGTGTTATCCTTGATGTTGTAAATATTTTTATAAGTATTAATGAGTTTTGAAATGATTAGATTCTTAGTTTAGAAGTCGTTTTGGATTAAAAACGTGTTGCAATTCTTACGTCTCCTTCATGTCCACTTTATTTTATTATGCTCTCTCACGGTCGGTGACTCACCCCTTTCTTTTATTTTCTTTAGATTCACAGGTTGCAGAGTATAAATCTCTCGGGGTTTGCATATCTACCTAAGAGTTATTCTTCTCTTTTGAGTTGTACAAATGATGAGATAATATTATATAGTTAGATGAAAATTCAATTAACATTTTGGGATGTCACAAAAATAGATCAGACATTATCAAGTTTTAGTAACTCTGTATTCTTAGAAAAGTATATGGGTTACAATGTATTAAGCTTACTAGGCTAAAAATATGATGAGTCGGTGTTAGCCTATGCGCCAGTGATGGCCTAAAATTGGGTCGTAACAGAACAAGTATCACTGGGATCAGGTTTCTATCGTATTTCATTTGTTCCTCTTGCATAAAACATAACTACTTAAGTGGAATTATTTATTTTGATCCCTATAGTTTTACTAATGACATGGATCATCATGTTAAACACTTAACTGGAAAACTATCAAATAAATTTCAAAAGAAAAAACATCTATGCTAAAATTTCAAGATATAAAACAATATAATTTGTGCGGCTCCTGCTTCTTAACTTACATGCATAACAATATAATAGCAAAGCAATATATCCGCTATTAATGGTTTTAAGAAATGACTTGATGAACTAAAGCACCATTACCTTCCCGTCCATCTCTTCCTTTATCTGTTCCAAGTGAGGCCTCATAAGCTGCAGCACGCACGAAACAGTAAGCTTAGGTAATAATAAGATAGAAAGGGATATAAAAAAATGCATATATACAACAAGCTTCGGGCCTTTTTTCAAAATGGATAAAATGAAGGAACAAAACGGTGACGTGAGCGAATAAACCCTTCAACCCACCATGTTAAGGATAAGTTATTTCAAAGTGGAAAAGGGAAACCCGGGGGAAATTTTACTCCAAACATCTAATTTGTATCCACTCAAAACAGAACAACGACAGAGGCAGGAGCAAACAATACTCATAGCCACTACTACATTTTTCGCAAGAAACAGCTATGAAAGCATAGCAGCACAACATACCGTAAGCTTAGAAGTGGCCTTGAGTTGATTTACTAAGAGTGGAACAGTTGCAGTTCGAATCACGAGAGTTGTTAGAGCTATGGCCGCCCACCTGATACAAAGGAGCAATGCGGTGAAAAGTTTCCTTTCAAAAGTCATGTCGCATAAAATTATTTAGGGTTAAATATGTTTTAGTCCCTATAAATTCTAGATCATTCAAGTTCAGTCATCATAGGAGATTTAGTCCTTGTAAAATTACAAAATTACAGATCTTTCAAGTTTAGCAGCTATATTTTATAAAATCAGGTGGTTTTATTCCCAACAAGCACTCATTTTATAAAAGGTACAAACTAAAACAACACTTGTGAAAGACAGGGTCTAAAATTGTTAAAAAATTTATATGGCTAAAAAACATATTTAACCTATTTTTTGTGAAGTTATGATGTAACAATTCATTAAAGAGCAATGTAGCTAGCATAGACTCAAAACCCTAAATTCTCATTCAACTTAAAAAGGTCCTAAAATAAGCCAAGATTCCAATTTGGATATTCTTAAGGGAAAATTATTAACTTCATTACTTATTACTTACAAATAGCAAGTCAAACTTAAGTGATAAACTGACTAAAGGAACTGATTGTCGAAATCCATATCCCTGGTAAAAGCCAAATATCACACTAGGGAAATTTGACATAAATGAATATCAATTCTGAACTGTTTTGGCATTCTCTTAAAATTTGGACAAACTGTTCTAGATTTAGGGTATGTCGAGATTGACTTACTTGAGCTTATCTATTGACATAAGCACTGGTGGTTTATTTTCATAAACTCTCCAAGATAGCTTATGAAAATATGATAAGATCTGTTTGAATCGGGACCTGTTTGGATTCGCTTATTTGAACCTACCTACTGGAATAGACACTTGTCAGACTGTTCAGGAAAACCTATGAAAACAACTTATTTCTATAAGCTCTCCCGGTTAACTTATGACAGTAGCTTATAGCATAAAAACAATTCAACATTATTTTATCTTTTGTTACAGAAATAGCTTATATGAAAGCGCTTATATGATGAGTGCTTAAGCTATAAGCTATTAATTAAGTTGTTTATCCAAACAGAACCTTGGCTTATTTGAACTTATCTTTTTTTTTTTTTGTAGTTGCATACGAACTGAGCTAATCTCAAGGTTTATCTACCAACATAAACACTTGTAGACTGTTTCGAAGAGCTTAGGGAAATAAGAACTTATGACATATCCATAAATTGTAAATTGTTTTCAGCTTATAACCATAAACCTTACGAAAACATCAGCATCTTATAACGAAATCAGTTCGATTTTATTTTATCTTTAGGACTGATAGAAATAACTAACACATAAACAGTTGTATGATAAACACTTATGCTAAAAGCGCTTAATTAAGTGAACTAACCAGTCTAGACCAGTGTATAAATGAACAGCATCTATAACATACTGCAAGGCTTGAACAGGCAAATAAGAATCAGCAGCAGCAATGGCAACTTCGCTAACACCAGAAGCGGCCTGAGAAGTCACAGCCTCCACGGTGGTATCAGTGAAAACATCAGCTACATCAGTCATTACGGTAATCTTATCAGAACTCTGATCCATTGATGACATATTTCGGCAGAAATTATATCCAGCGAACGGTGAAAGGTGTGTTCTATGTTGAGAAGATGAGAAAAAACCGATTGATCCTCCGTTAAGAGAGGTTCGAAAGGATCTTGATTGGGTGAAATTGTTACTGATTCCTGTTGAAGATGGTTTATCATCTGATTTGGTTTCATCGTCGGTGTGGAGAAGATAGGTGAAAGAAGGATGGGACCTTCGATCTATGCGTTTGCCTCTTTGTAAGAGGCAACGTCTGTAAGCCATTGATGGTTGTGGCGGCGGCTGTCTCTTCCTTCTTCAAATGGAAAAGAAAAACAGCCACACAGCCTACAAGAAGGATACTGCGATTTTGTTGCACAGAATAAGAATTTTACTTTTTTCGGTTATTTTTTTTACTTTTCTTTTCATCAAAGATAGATAATATTGACTATTTGATGAAAATGTGAAAATATATTTCCTCTATATACCCAACAAAAAAATATTATATGGCCACGTTTGCCAATTCATGCTATGTTACTAGGATGTTGACTCACTCATAAATTCGTGAGATAACTATCGTTGTTAATGTGGAGCAGTGACGGAGGTAGAAAAAATATCGAGGATGGGCCAGCAAAATATACTCTAATATATAAACATAAATTTTTCAGTTGTAATAAACGTTAAGCACAAAGTTTCATCAAAAAAGAAAACTACGTACCTTAGAAAATTAAACAGACAATTATCAAAATAACATTGCAGTTTCAAAATTCAATTACCAAGTATCAACAATAAACAAACAAGAAAATTAATTAACATTCAAGCTTAGTAATAGTACCAATCATCAATCAAAAATATCAAACAACAACCAATCTTAAGAGCAAACAACAACAAGCAAACACCTTTAAATTCTAAAATCAAAAAGAAAATTAACAGTAGTCAAGAAATTACCTTTTCATTTGGATTGAAAAAACAGAGAGTGAAAAAGAAAAAGGAATTTTGTTTGATCTTCTCTGATTGAGAGAGAGAAGAGAGTGCTGGAGTGAGTGGTTGGCACCGGCGGTCGTGTGGCCGGAAACGGTGAAAATCGATGGTGACACTGTGATTTGGGTTGAAGGTTATGGATTTGTAGTTAGGTCGCGTTTCCAAAGAGGGACAAGTTGTGTCTAACGTATCAGAGTAAGGGGAAAAAAGGTTGGGAATGTTGGGTGGGGCACTTGGAAAAAATAATTATAATTTGAGGATATTTTTGTAATTTTCCTATAGAAAAAAAAATTGGGGTGGGCCGTGGTCCACTTCATCCCTTTAAAGCCTCCGCCACTGATGTGGAGTACAAACTTCAAACAAAATTAAAAAAACAATTGTCAAGAACAAACAGAGAATTTACCTGAAGAGGATAGAGATACTTACATCGCGAGTAATCGTGGAATGAGGTGCTTCGTGGATGGAGGTGATGGCCAAAATCTGAGAAGGAGACGACAACAAAGGATGAGGGTGTACATGCAGCCACTCTGACGCTCAAGTTAGCATATGGGCAAGAAGAGGGAATAATTTATACCTTGAGAGATGTTGGAGGCTTGTTTATATAGGGATCGAGGAGAACCGTTGTATGGTAATGGAAAGCCATTACAAACAATGTCCATCAATGCTTAGTAATTACAAGCCTTTCAGACAATTATGTAGAGTTATGAGTCGGCGACGATCCAAGGTGAGAATGAGAAGATTCCACTCATTTAGATCTTGCGTAACTATGCCCTAATTTGTGACGGGCTGGACTTTTGGCCGGCCTATAACAACAAAATAAGAAAAACAAAAAAGCATCAACACAAAACATAAGATCTCAAATTGGACAGTGATGGGGGTGTCCAAGACACATAGTTTCCATGGTTGTTTCCTATGTGGTGCTTGGAGTTCCTTTTTGTAATCGAGGTCACCATCATAAGGGCCAAATTTAGAGGCGTTTGGTGATGTGGGATCCAGGCTACCGAAGAGGGTCTTGTAACGGTATAAAGGTGGTGGCAAAATATCCAATTCAAGTTTTTGTATTCTATCATAAATTTTAATTCAATTAACAATTTCATTTTACTAAAAGTGTAATTTGTAATAAGTGATTAAAATCAAATAGTGAATGAGCTTCAGTTTTAAATAGATCGAGTTTAAATTCTGATTGAAACAATAATATATTTTAGGGTTAATATATTTTTACCTCTTGTAATATTAGTGGTTTCCATAAAGCATAATTTTTTTTACAGTTTACCCCCTGTAAAAAAATTGTTTAGATTCCAACCTTGTAATTTGAAGATTTTTGGTTTTGGACCTTCATAAATTTTGACTGTACAAAATCGATGATATGACAGTGGGGTAAACCGAAATATCAATGATATGGCGGGGGTAAAACGAAATTATCTCAAATTACAGGGGGTGAAAGTACCTTAAATTTTGAAATTTGATGCCATGAAGGTCTAAAATCAAAAAATCTTCAAATTACAGGGTTGGAATCTAAACAAATTTTTTACAGGATGGTAAATTAGAAATCGCTAATATTACAGGGATAAACATATATTAACCCTATATTTTACTTTATTTATATCTTGACTAAACTTAAGATTATTAAAATCTTTTCCCAAAAATATTACTGATAATTTCCAAACGTTTTTTTTTCAAGAATTTCCAAAGGTTTTATTTTAGAAATCGCCTCAAACCTCAATTAATGACCAACCTAATTTTAGACAGAGTAGTGTATATATCATGTGGTGTATTATACACGATGTTATTATCATTGGTACTGTATTAGGAGGAAACTAATTAAAAATAGGAGAATGTTAACCAATCCTTTAAAGATATTGGTTAAACAATTAAAACAAGTTTTTAATAAAATATAGTATAATCATTATTTGATCAAATATAGTAATATTTTATATTTACAAGACAAAACTTCTACTTATGAATTCTTTAATCATTGCTCTCAGGACATTCAGCAAAACCAAATATACATTGCTTATATTTTTAATTAGTTTATAATAGCAGAAAAGCACCTTGTTTGATAACGATGATTCACGTGTGTAGCGTGTCTAAGCAAGTCACCCCGCACCCGCCCAGCTTCAAACGTTGTGCACAGTGCACACAACCCAAACTCCACTTCAATACTTTTCCTTTTATTATTGGATTGATTCACGTACTTTTAGAAATGGAGTATATCTTTTGAATTGCGTATATTACTTTACCATAAATAAGAAAAGACGTGAATTATTAATCAAACTATATTAATTAAAATTAAAATGCGTAGGGGCACATGATTCGTTGAATTAAAACACTAAAACTTGGAAACGCAGTCAGCACCAGTTACTTTAGTTGTTTGTTTTGCACTATTTCTTCCCCGTACGTTTCTGTTTCCTTTCATTGTCTTTTTTGTTTTTATTTGGTTGTACTTGCTTGGAATTTGTTTGGACCAGGTTGTTCTAATAAATAGTACTAGTATTTATTTATTTATTTATTTTGATTTGATTTAATTTTGTGGATAGATCTTGAGCTGATAGCTATGGCTTCTTCTCTGTTACTGGTTGTGGTTTTTGTGTTTGATATCATTGCTTTTGCTCTTGCTGTTGCTGCTGAGCAGAGAAGGAGTTCTGTGAGTCTCTCTCTCTCTCTTTAACTTTCACATATTGCATTCTCTTTTGGTCAAATACCATATGAATAGGAAAAACAAAAATAATTATTATTCAGTAAAAAAAATTCAAATTAGTACTATGAAAAATCTATTGAAAGTTGATAATTATGATATTGATTTCATTTTTTGTTTAGTATAAAAGGATCAATTATTCGCGCTTTGTTGAGTCTGCTTTCTGAGTTTTCCTTTACTTGGTAAAGAAACTTGATGAAGGGCTTGTGGTGTTTCTGGAATTAGGAGAGGTTTGGATTGTTTAGATAAAAATTTCAACAGACACTTGCAAGAAAAAAGAAGTTGAATTGAATTCATCTTACTATTAGTCTTCAGAATAAGACCTTATTGTCGCTTCAAGTCCTCCACTGTTTTGATAGTTCTTTAAAACTTCTCCACTTTAAGTTATGAATCATTTTCTTACCTCAATCGAAAATTTTGTAAGTGTGTGTTTGGTTATAAGGTGGTGAAATTTGATTTTGATTAAACTGATTGTAATTAAAAGTGGTGATTTATATTTGGATATGTTCCCGTGAAATTGACTTGAACAATAAATTTGGGTGTAAAACTCACGATTTAGGGCAAAAGGTACAAATCATAGCTTCAAGTTAGAATTAATTATAGAGGCAACATGAATTCTAATGGACAACCTCCAAATATGCCAAAATCAATCTTAATTCTTCAGAGTCATTTTTCCAAAAGTGAATCCACTTAATAGAAAAGAGTTGTTTACTTTTCTCCCATTAACGAATCCTCTTTCTGGCTATCACCAAAACTTATGGACAGGGATGCACCTTTTATGCTTTGGAATGATTGGAATTACAGTGATAAATACTGCTTGGTGCGTGCTTAATCATTAATGCTGTAAACTGAATTCTGGTTTAATGTCTGAAACAACCAGTTTTTTTAAGTCTACTCAGACATCATAAATCATAATAGGTGGGGTAATTGCAGGAGAGTGACATTCATTTTGTTTAAAAAATTGCAATTTGAATGTTTAGAAATGTAGAGGTGTGTAGGCTGGCTGAGTTATAATCAAAAGCTGGATATAGGCAGTTGAAGGAGAAAATCTCAGCAGTTCATCGCTCTGGGAATTGAGATCTTTGATTATTATATTGATAAAAGTACAAAATTTTGTCTTGTGGAGTGCTGCAGCCAATATGAGAATAGATTCTGTTTCAGCTGTTGTAATTAACAAGCAAATAGGTGGACACAATAATGACATAATATGGTTAAAGCGCAGAAAGATGGTCGATATTCATGGAGAATTATAACAGTGAGCTTAAATAACTAAGTGCAGATGTCAACCGGCAAGGTTCACATGATTCACACCAGTTGCTCTTGTGCATGTAGTCATGGAGAGTAGTAATTTGTGTGTGCCAAAAAACAGAAACTGGTCTGGCCGTGTTACTACTAATGTAAAGAATCCTCTAAAGAGATATTTGGAAGGGTTTATTTAGGCTTACCTTCATAAGCTCCTCAATAAAATAAATGGAAACAGCTTAAGCTATGATAAGCTCTTATTGAATAAATATTTTAACCAAAGACCCCTCCCCACCTCCGCCGAAATGTGTTTTTTACCTCCCCCTACATCTTTTCACCCTTGTATTTAAAATCAAATATCTTATACATCAAAAACTTAGTTATAAAAGACAGTTGATCTGTTATTGATTTCCAAACTCTTCTAGCTTAAGTGGTTTTGTAAGAGATTAAGGGGCGAGTCCATTTTGTATTGAGTTATTTGTGAACTATTTAATACAAGTATAAATGATTCAAACGCAAACTTTATATCTCCCGGTGCCATTTTTTGTTGGCTAGTCCATGCAGAACTTTGCTGTGGCTTTAATTGGACCCCCCCCGCGTGCTAGTGGAAGGGGGGGTTAGCCCCCTGGATTAGACGGTCTTTGTACCGGATACCGAGTTTTTAAAAAAAAAAACACCAAATTTATAGGTGAGGTCAAATATTCACCAATAGTATAAAATATTGTATTCCTCATCACCAGTTTGTTGTTGCAATCCCCAAACACTTTGATTTGCAAGGTTTGTAGCAGTCACCTGCTCAGGAAACATGAGTATGGTTTACATCATGACATAACCATAAACTCCCTTCCTAATCAATGACAGTTGAACTGGCCTATATCTTCGACGTCCCTCCTGATTCAGTCCCTATTAAGATAAGCAGCTTAATTAACCGCTTATAGCATACACACTTATCATAAAAGGGCTTATGTGTATGCTATTTCTATAACAACAGTTCAAATAAAATTAAAATGATTTCATAAGCTATTATGGAGAGTGTTCTGGTCCAGAACACAAACCTAGGGAGCAGCTCCAAATGAGGGAGTGGTGCCTTAGGGTTTTTGAGAACGCGTGTGTGGAGTCTAAATTGGATCCTTTCCCTAGAGGCTTGGTATTCCCTTTATAGTACTCCCACCAATCGTTGCCACTTGCCAGGCCCAAATTCAAATGAAGTACAGTGAGGTACTATGTGATAACTGGCAAGTAGGAATAAGGTCTCTCCCGATCGGTTGTGTGGGTACCCTCAGGTGAGCTGACATCCTGGTCGGCCACCATAGAATCGCTTGGTGGGAACTTGGGCTCCTCCGGTCGGCTGTTATAGGACCTGATTCCTGTGCTTTTCGGGTATCAACCTCAAGGTATTGTACAGAGAGCTTATGGAAATAAGTTGAAAATATCTTATGGACATGTCATGAGCTCTTTCAAATAGTCTCACAAGTGTTAGCTTAATAAATAAGTTCAAATAAGTCAATTCAAACCTAAGTCTTAAATTGTGCTTGAATTTAAAAAATTGAAAGCAGAGGTCTGTGATTGTTGTCTGACAATGACATTACCACCATATGAGGGAAGAGCTAATTGGATTCTGCGTTGAATAGATAATTTGCAATGCATTCAGTAATTTAAGGTGAACAAAGTTAACGTAATATTGACTTGTGTACACAAGCCACAATAATTATCACTTTGCATATAGTTGGGTGGATGGGTCCCTATAACTCAGTCTGTTCATTTTACAGTACACTATTAGCAACTAGTAAAATACAGCATTTTCCTGCATGGTAGGCACGAAGTTGCAATTAATAGCAAAACAAATGTTTCCAATGTTAAAATTGGTTTGCTCAAATCAAATGTACTAATTATTTGTTTTTCTAATAACAGGCCAATTTAGCCCAAAACACTGAAGGTAGAGAGTATTGTCAATACGATTCTGACATTGCCACCGGCCTAGGTGTTGGGTCCCTCTTTATCCTTGTTGCAAGTCAAGTGATCATTATGGTTGTAACTAGATGCTTGTGCTGTGGGAGAGCCATGAGACCTAGCGGATCCAGATCATGGGCAATTTGTTTATTCATAACTACCTGGTTTGTTTTGCCCAACTTTTTTAATTCTTAGCAATAATTAGTTTGCCTCAAATGTTATTTTGTTGATTTTACATAAACATGTATGTTTATTGACGATGAGTTTGGCAAAATCAAAGTCGCACCATGATTCTATGAAGCTCTAAAGTGCAGCTTTTCCAAAATCAAGGTGACTCATCGTGATTCTGTCAATCTCACCGTCAATCCAAACATTTATAGTTAAGGACAAATATTAGATGAACAAGAAACAAAACAAAAACGTACTACCTCTCCGTGCTTTGATATAGGATCCTCTTGAGATTTTTTTCTTGTCCCTTTTTATATGACTTCTTTCAAAATTTCAATTGCATTAATTATGTTATATCTTTTCTTGTAACATGTGATAAATTCTATGATAGAAAGAAACATAAGCCAATACTCTCATGAGGATAAATTTGTAAAACAATATCAGATTTAGTCATCAGGTGGGTCATACATATATATGGACAGAATTAGTAGTTAAATTAATAGTGACAATAAAATATTTTGAGGAACAAAACAAGCAGAAAGGTTACACGTCCAAATTTGATGCTTTCTCTTGTTTTCTAGTAATTTTTGATGTGTCATGTTTGTGATGTTGATAATTCAGGTTGACATTTCTCATTGCTGCGTCATGTCTTCTAGCGGGTTCAGTGAAGAATGCTTACCACACAAAGTATAGAGATCTATTGGGAGAGAGAGCACCTTCATGTCAAACCTTGAGGAAAGGAGTGTTTGGAGCTGGAGCAGCTTTCATTGTTCTTACAGGAATAGTCTCTGAGCTTTACTATGTTAGTTTTTCAAAAGCCAATAATGGTGGAGTCCCTCCCTATGCTAGAGACACAGGTGTGAACATGAGTAATTTGTAAATTTAATGCAATGTATCCCACTTAGGACTTGGGAGGAAGTGTGTTACTATTAACTTGGCTTATTACATGAATGTGAATTGTGGGAGTCTACTTGTAATTATGAAGCTAGGTTGAAAAAAGAGTTTGGAGTTTAGACTATGGTCTTTAATTAAATTTGGATTGCTTTGACTCTTAAATCATGTCACAATAACTAATGTCTCATTGCGTTTCGAATCTCACTTATATATACCCCACCTATAAGAAGTAAGAATCACAATGGAGGGTAGGATGGTTTGTATTTCATTTCAGTTGACTTTTCCATCATGGCAGAACCTTATAGAGAGTGACATGATAGTATACCGACATCTTGGAATCGCAATGGATAGCATTTTGATAAGTTTTATATGCTAGTATAAGAATCATTTATATATAAGAAAGAAGAATTCATAATAGTAAAATATTTGACTAATTGAATTATGGCTAACCATACATGGAAGAGCGATCTTGTAAAAAAAATAAATACATGGAAGAGTTAGAGGTTATTGTTTGTTTATAAGTGTTACAAACTGCGACGTGAGATTCTTGCGTTTTTTGTCAAACTTTTTCGTATCCATAAAATATTTTGTAAGTTTTATAATTATAAGATCAAGATTTTTTGCGAAATCATATGTTGATGCAGTCATCGAATTGAAATGGTCGGATGGAGATAAAATGTACGAGACACATTTCAAGCACAATTCTAAATTTATTTTTGTAAAAGGAAAATGTGAGTTGTTATCAGAGCAAGCATTCAAGAAGATAAAAATGGCGAATCAGAGAAGAAAATATCCCAATATATTTGAATATTACTCATCTTATTGAATTGATATACTTCATGAAATTACAATGGAAGAGAAGGAATGCTGTCCTTATACATGACAACAAACCAGCCAACTACCAGAGAAACTGAAATAACAGAAAATAACAATAAAAGATAAATACAAGTAATTGAAAACGAATTATTGAGAGAAAATGGAAATATTTTTGTAAGTTAATATGTTAGACTCAAGTCTAACATTTTTAACTTAGGTCAAACTCGGATCTTACAAAATTTAGTGATGCTTATTCCCACCACTATCAGCGAGTCGCTGCCAGTGGCACCTCTAGTGAGATGGCGAAATTCTTAGAAATAATAATAGGGTTTTGCTAACCATGTCCTAAGGGCGTTGATTAAGGAATCCATTAATAGAAATTATGTCTTGAAAATGTAAGTTTTTACTTTTATCTTAACAATAAACATAACTTTTTATTACAAAGTTACTTATTTTAGTACTTTAACCAAATTGACATTCTCCATAATAATATTGTTACTTAGTCGAAGGAATTCAATTCCCTAAAATTTCATACAAGTCATTAGAAATAGTAATGAACTAATGATGCTAACTTCTAAACACGTTGCTACACTACACGAGTTTGAGTGGTCCCATGCAAATCTTTTAGTTTGTTCAATATAGATCTAGTGATATTTTGTTTTCAATTGTGGCTAGCTGTGGCCTTCATAATGATATATAATTGAAAGCAAGGTAAGAAGTTGATAAATTTTCAAGCCAAATAGCCAATTTTATCAAATATTAAATAAAACATTTCAAGAATTTTATATAAAAAAAAGAAGTTTAATACTACATTTCAATATATTTACACGTCTAATCTTATACTATACTAATACTAACATATTAGGTACTTTAGTAACATTAATTCCCAGTGAGATAGAGTGGCTGCTATGCTGTCCTTTGCTGGTCCAATCCAAGTTGCAACGTGACTATATATTTGAATGTTACTTCTAGTTATTAATAGACCATAAACGCATGCGTATGAATCTGATCAAGATGATTGTGGCTACTGGTTAAGGTAGGATTTGAGGTCCTCACATGCATAAAGTACAAAGCTGATACCAATTATTCAAATCAAAGTTTTTAATTTATTGCTGTGGGGAAACTTTGTGACTAAAAAGAGGTCTACTATTGTATTGGTCCATGGCTCTTTCACTCCTCAATAATACAAGAAACGACAATCACTAAACTATCCTTGAATATACGGTGGTCCAATATACCGTACACTATTTAGTAGTATTGACTAATATTCTATTTCAATTGGAATCAAGATGAAATCTCAATTGAACTAATTATGCATCTACACAAACAACTCAATTAGTCACTTATAGTTTTGGTAGCACCTGACACTTTTGATCTAAGACATATTTGGTGCCTATGTCGTGTCTAGTGCACCAACAATGCGACAACAAAAACATGATTTCCTTTAAATGTGTGATGTGTCAATGACAATGTTGTGTTTGTATTGATGCTTCATAGCTTATAACATAAACGTTTATCATATAAGTGTTTATGTATAAGTTATTTCTATGATAAAAAAAATAAAGTTAAATTGTTTTCATAAAAGTCATACAGTTTTCGTAAACTAGTTGAGAAACTTTAGAAATCAGCTGAAAGTAGTTTGTGAACAAGCTACAACAAGTTGTTTCAATAAGCTCACTCAAACAATATCATAAGTGTTTATTCTGGTAGGTAAACTCAAGTAAATCCAAACAGGCCTAAAACATCAAATAGAAATAATCCAGAAGCACATAATAGTAATAATAAAAATATTAATAAACAATTATACACTAAGAATTCTTTTAATCCCCGGATCAAGAATGATCTCAAGGTGCTGATTCAGAAGCAATAAAATCTTTGTGATAATATAATTCCCAACATATAAACATATCCACAAGAATCTTCCATCACATTCTCTTGTCTGTTCAGTGCTGAATCAGACCCCATATGATCTATAAGAATCATCCACATAACAAAACACTCAGAAAACTTCAAAAATAAAATCCTACATTAAGAAATAAAGCTAAACTCCTTGCATAGACTAACAAAACCAATTTATTAGAGATTATAGAAAATAATAGAGAGATAAACAAAGAGGCAAATTGAGTGGATTACAGCTAACTGGGACCCTTTGCTTGAACTTGAAGCTGAAACTAAAACATGACAGCTTCAATCCAAATATTGTTGTTTAGTAAGAAATTACATATGCAGAAAAAACCAGCACAAAATAATTAACATGCCTCGTCTGGAAAATTAACAAGAACACTTACTTAATCATCTGTATGAGAAAACACATAAATACACCCCAATTAAATTAAATAGGCTAATTAATCATCTATGGACAATAACAGTAAACTAGCACATGTTGGTGTTACTTTTTCATCTTGTTTTTTTGGTATCAAGGTTTGATATCAGAATCATCCCAATAAGGATTCTTTAGATCAGTTGAGACCAATGAATCAATGTCTTCCCAATTCCAATACTTTGAACTTTCCATGCCACCACTTGTTGATGCTGCTGGTATCTCCCATGGCTTTGTGTTAGTGCAGCCAGTGCTTGGAATTATTGGTTCCTCCATTGTTTTGAACTCCTCTCCATAGTAATAAACATTGGATGATGAACAAGTAGTTGTGTCAAAAGAGCTTGATGTTGAAAAGGGAAATAGCATGGTTTGATTTTGATGAGGAAACATGCCATTAACATTACCATTACCATTACCAATACCAAAATCTTTGTTTTCTGATAAGTTATTCATCATATTCTGTTGTAGAAGCAAAGATGGTGGATGAATTAGAGCTTGATATAGAGATGAAGGAATGCTTTTTTGATCACCAACTTGAAGAGGTGTTTGAATTGCCATGTTGCTATTCATATTTGTAATAGAGGTGGTGCAAGTAGTAGTAGTTATGGTGGTGGAAGAAGTAACTGGTATGGTTGGTTTTTTGATCCTCTTATTCTTTCTGCCACCACCAACAGGAACATTGCGTAGAGTTCCACCTTTAGTCCAGTGTCTTTTACAAGCTCTACAGAAATGACGAGGTTGAGACTTGTTGTAATTGTTGTAGTAACAAAACTTTGTGTTTGTTGAATCACATCTTGGACAATTCAAATGTTCTGCTTGTTGCTGAGTTTGTTGCTGTTGTTGTTTTCTCATTAGATTATGAGGCTTTGGAAGTTCCAAATCTTGAGATTCTAATAAGGTTTGTTTCCAATCAAGTCCACTGCTAGAAATAACCTGTTTAGAACTCAAACCCATGTCTTAAATTCAACTCTTTAAAAGTACTAATTAACCAAAAAAAACAAATAAGAACAAACCATGAAAAGAAGAAGAAAATAGAAAAAAGTTTATCCCTTTGATTGAGGATGTGATTGTTGGTTATAGTCCAAAAGGTGTGGAAGTTGGAGTGGTTTTGAAGGTGAGAAGAAGTGAGTTTATGATCTATTTGATGTTTATATCTAATACCTATTTATGATCTTATCTATCTGTTAATTAAAAAAAGGAGTAATTATTAATTATAAACAAGATGAGATGAGCTAAAACTAGTTGAGATTGTGTGTGATGTGAAGGGTTTTGATTCATGTTTGTGGGGGTGTATAATGTAGCAGACGGCGCAATCCTATGGAATTTAATGCAGACTATGGTTCTAACAACCTAGGAGAGTCTTTCTTCTAGCACAAGTATTATATTATAAAATTATTATTATTTTTAGAGAAAGAGAGAGGAATACTTAACCCTTAAGGTGAAGGTGAGTGGTTAACACGTGGAATATTTTAGACCACTGATAGTGCTGTATGTGTTTTGGTTGTAAAATGGACGTAGATGTTGCATGATGCTATTTTGTGGTATGCTATTATAATTTGATTAGAAGGGGACTTGGCCAGGCCACCAATACAAATACAAAGTTGACAAGGAAATTTAAAAGATGCTAGGCAAGTACATTTTCTTTGGTTTCTCACATTCTAAGAATTTGGACTATTAATCACTTTTTTAAGTCGGTTATCACTTATAAACATATTTTTAAGTCTTATTTTATCTAATATGAAACTTTTGACACTCTCTTCTTATGCTCAGACATGAATTTGTAGAGCATGATGTGAGTGACTCAATTGTGGCGACTTTATAATAAGTGCTCTAACAAATTTTGGTTAGACTTTGATGTCATCATAGAATTTAGGTTGAGATAACTCAACCTTTATAAAATCAGTTTGTAAGGTGATAACTACTTTGTTTATAAACATGTTTTCAAACTTCATCTCATCTTATGTGAGACTCTTAATACTCTCTCTTAAAATTTTATCTTATCTAATATGAGACTCTTGACACTCTTTTAAATTTAGAATTGGATTTATAGAGCATGACGCAAATGCCTCAATTATGGTGACCTTATAGCAAGTGCTCCAACAAATTTTGATTAGACTTTGATGTTATCTTAGAATTTATGTTAACATAACTCAACCCTTATAAAATTAATTTGTTAAGTGAGAACTACTTTGTTTATAAACATATTTTCAGACTTAATCTCATTATGTGAGACTTTTAACACATATTTATTTATGATATGAGATAATCATGTTTTACATTCAGACACTAAATGCAGACATCAATTAGGATTCAATCCTTCGTTGGCAAGTAGTCAAGTACAGGATGGTCCATATGGGCTAAATTTGTTTGTGTAAATTGATTGTCATTAGGGGTAAGGGGAGGGGGTGGTAAGTAGGGCCAAAGGTTCTTAGCAGTAAGGTTAAGAACAGTTGGCAGACGCATGATGATGCCTAGTGGGACACAAGGGAAATTAAGGTTAATTAGTACTTAATAGAGGGGTGGTGATTTAATATAGTCTCTAATTATGTCATGTGATTAGATGTGACCAAGTTGGCTTAGGGATATATATCTATGTGATGCATGCATGTTTTCAAAGTCCGTGGATGCGTGTGATTTTTGCTCTATTATATACGCACCCATACATATATTGGCTAGAGCTTATATGTGGGATGTGGTCCTCATATAGAACATAGAGGATGATTAATTGAAGCTCTACCAATTATTTTGATTAGTGAAGGATAACTACCTAAACATACCGTGATGGTCAGAAACAGCAAAGGATTAGTACTATTCACAGTAAAAAAATATATTTGAACCTTGAAATGCCTTTAAAATAGGAGATTACTGTGGAAACCTTTTTACATTGATCGTAAGCGATAAGCCTTAAAACGAAAAGATTTTTTTAAATCAAATATTTTCACATGTGCAATTGTGAAGATTAATTTCTTAAAACATGTTAGACTATATAAACAACAAAAACATTTCTCCGAAATTGTTAACATCAGTGTATTTTTATGACTAGAATTCTAACTCAAAATTAATGGTTAAATTAAAAGAGAATCGTGTAAGTTCATGTAGAACTTTTAGATCTCATAATGATCATTATTTTACATTATGCATTCCACGCAGTTAAAAAAAATATTTCCTCTGAAAAAAAAACATCTATTTTCTAGTTATTGAGAGGGTCTTCATTATTTCTTCTCAAAAAAAAAAAAAGAGAGAGGGTCTCCATTATTGTAAACAAAGAGGGCTTACATCACTATAAATTCAATGTAACTCACAAAATTATATTGAATTGTCCATAAGAAGTAAAAAGTGAAACAAAGATAAGTACATGTCATGTCATGGTGTAAACATTGGAATCAATATTAAACATTTTAAATTAGTAGTTGTTGTCAGAGTTGAAAGTTTGAACACAAATTCAGGTACTTTGGAGGAATGCCGATGGCCAGTTAAAGAATAACCGAAGTGTTACATTGACGCATTTGAATTTTCACAGATTTGACAGCCTTGACAGTAACGTTGTCAATAATGCAAATAATTAGATGATAATCTGGTAATATTTTTAGTATATTATTACATCAAATTCAATTAGCCTGCATAGAAAAAAGATAAATGAAAAATGCTAATAAGTTGCTTATTCCAGGGCTGAGACGGAGCCAAAAATTTACCTTGGGGAGGACCGACTTTGATAATATAATTTAATAAAGAAAAAAGGGTTAAATAAGTTTTTCGTCCCTATAAATATAACGATTTTAGTCCCTATAAAATTAAACTGAATGTTTTCATCCTCACAAAAAAAATATTTTGTTTTTGGTCCTTAATGGATATAATTTTATTGTGTTTTTGACATTTTTTAAACATAATATGAATATATAAATGTCGAATATAAAAAAGGACACAACATGGATACAATTTGAACATAAAAGAGTTATAATTTTGCCATTTATATGAACATAAAATGGCCATTAAGGACGAAAAACAAAATAAAAAAATTTGTGAGGATGAAAACATTCAGTTTAATTTTTT
>Ga0315915_1000962_pt1 | contig 33063 bp, 22 predicted proteins | sample MpolbnodulesMG_FD_207738 | JGI IMG/M metagenome (GOLD analysis project Ga0315915, IMG submission 207738) | Medicago polymorpha root nodule microbial communities from Los Angeles, California, United States - branched nodules | ecosystem: Host-associated > Plants > Roots > Nodule | place: USA...
GCGTTATTACTGAAGTTATATACCTGAAAGATCATTATATAGGACATAACACAATTTTGGTACTTTTATTTCCTCTTTTCCACCCCACTTGAATTTCTTCTAAAACTTGCGATTTTAATCATTCCAACAAAGAGTGCTAATCTTCACTCAATTGCTATCAATTAGCAGGTAAATCGTAATTCTTTCTATCACATTAAAAATATGCATATTTTTCATTGGTCTTTGATAGTTTCTGCACTTTCAAGTCTATTATTCGCTTGACATTGTTAAGGACCTGAGGGGTTTTACCACAGTCTCGTGGAAAAAAAATGCACACAAGAAAAATAATCAATTTCGAAAAACGAACACAAATTCAATTGCGATAAGATGACTGCAAGTCCGATATTCAAATCACACACCTATGATTAGACTTCACATATCAGGCTATTGCAATAAGACTGAAGATTTCATAAGTTAAAAATCTCATGGCTTGTGAACAACTTGATTCAAAAACAGATAACTATACAACACAAAATGATGATGCTAACTGTTGTTTTTTACTTTTGTTCTTTTAAAATTTTTACAATTAAAAAAGGAAAACCCACCACACATTAGCCATGTCATAATTGATTGCATTCCTCAAAACGAGATTTTTGTATGGGCAAGCCACGCATGCGCTTCGCTTTCCCACTAATACCTGTTCTTTTTTGCTCTCATTCCCAAGAGACAACCCTCTTCCCTTCACATACTCTACATGATGGCCCGATGCTAGTAGAATATGGAACCAACTTGACTTTATTCGTTCTCATGACAACCTCTGTGAATGGCAATAAATTGTTTTGTTTTTCAAAGAGCCTCTTCGAACAATTGGTAGATTTTTAACTCTATCGCGACCTTACATAGCGACATCTCAAAGTTTTGGATATGCTATGTTTACAGGAGTTGAGTCTAAGGTTAGACTACCATGACATGACCAATCAATTTGAATATGGTTGTTCAAATGTGTGAGAGAGACCACGACAAAATTGAGTTCAAGTTTTGTCAATCATCATATTGAAATTTAGGTTGAGCTTAAATTAACCCTACAAAATTGAGTTGCAGAATGAGAATTGTACTTGTATCACATTTATTTAATGTGAAACTTTTAACACATCAAATAACATTTACATGTTTTTTATGGTAAGTTATGTAGAAGATATAACAACGATAAATAAAAAGAATAGTTGTCGATAATCGTAACTTATTATTTGATAAAGACATTCGGTGATGAATAGAAAATTTAGTAGATGGTCAAACAAAACTAAAGAAAACATTGATCATAGACTAGTGCCACCGCCTCATCAACCTCAAATGTTTCTCCGCCGGAATTCCTCAGAGTGATCATCTTCTTGGTTTCTCAAAGACATGATAATTGGGGAAAGGTGTCAAATCGCTAACCTTTAACTTTTTCTTAATTGTGAGGTTGAAACTTCGAATCCCATTTCTCTTATTTATAGGCGTTTTCGTATACATATTTTTTAAGAAGATATATTAATTGATTATTTCCTCGGGAAAAAAAATTGATAATTGATTCTTGGTCGACAAGTATCAACATAACAAAAACGTCAATAACCGTGGGCGTTTCACAAACCCTTGTAAGTTATTTTGGGGGTAGGAGGTTAATTTTATATATTTTGATGGCTTTGGAATAATTTTGCATGTCGGTGATTGGAAGCAATATTGATTACTTATGAAGCTGGATGGGGATGATGATTCCTTGGGGTGGAATTAGTTCTTGTTTGAGTGCAATTGCTCTGTACTTTCTTGACAAGATACAACTGGTCGGTTGCAGCTCTACGACCACGACCAAGACCAAATGTGAGCGGTTTCCAGAGGTGGAGGTTAACGACATCTTGGATTAACTGTATGAAGATATTATGTTTTTTAGAACACACCATCTCGTTGTTGATCAACAAAGTCAGTCATGATGATGCCCTCTTTATTTTTTAGATTAGGTCCTTGGTTCAGATCCAATTGGTTTGGTAGAAAAAGTTTAGATGCTAAAAATAAACAATACAACAGCACTCCCGGCAATAATGGCAATATTTCTAACAATGGTTACAAAAATAAACAATTTTTATCACCATAGTGGACAAAGTTGCTAAGTTGAACATGTATGATAAATCAAATGAAAATATTGCAGAGGAAGACAGAATCAAAGCTAGCAGTAGCGGGGTAAAGACTAATAGCTCACCATCAACCAGAAACAAAAGAATTGTCTCTCATATCTCATCCTTCAAGAAACACCTCAAAAGAATTCGGAACTATAACTACAACTAAGCAATCTACTGATTTGGAAGGGATAGATACCACTACTACCTGCTGTAAAAGAAAGAAAAGAGAGAAAAATTTGAATATGGAAACAGAATCAATTCACAATGACCGCCAACTTAGTTTTATACAATGGCTGGCCTTGATAACCAGGTTGGCCAACAAACATGCATGAAAAATCAAATAATATGATGCAAGTTTCTACAAATTGAGTCAATTGTGTCTATTGTTCGGTAAGGATCATGAACAATCAAAATTATAACCCAAGCTGCTACAATAACTTCTTCTTGCCACACTAGGATGTGAATCAACTAGGAAGATTGTTTTATGGTTTTCTGTAGACTTACACAACTCGGAAGATTAACTCCTTTGAGAATCTTGAACGTATTCAAAGTTTGTCTATATATAAAAGATTAAACTTTTGTATGCATGAATTAGAGATTAAACATCTGACCACATACTTAAAGCTAGAGTTTCTTACCACCCAGATCAGAAGAATTTGATATTTTTCATTACCGTTTAGCTTTACAAATTATGCATTCTTGTTAATTGCAAACTAGCCTTATAGTAATATGTTTGTCCCTGAGAAGATAACTCTGAGATGAGTGCTACATTGTACAGGGGCACTACAGCTTAAAAATAGTGAGGTTCCTATTTACATTTGTCATCATTTACTCAGAAAGAAAAAAAATATTATACTCTTTATGATCTTATAAATTAATACTAAAGAACTGCACAAATGAATATTTGTATGATGAGTAAAATATTTCAACACATCTTAATATATTATTCACATCTTGGTTCTGTTTCTCCAACTTTCACCCAAATGTTAAAATCATCTTTAGATACAAATATATTTATGGTTTCAATTCTCAGCAAAACGACGGAGAAATAGAAGTAGATGTTAATCATCGTATGAAGTTGGGTGTTTGAAATGGAGAAGAGCATCAAGTGTTTTATGTGATACGAAAATACCACTCAAGTCGAAGGGAAAATTTTATCGGACGTCTATAAGACCAGCAATGTTGAACGGAATGGAGTGTTAGATGGTTAAGAACCAACAAACAAATAAAATAAGCACAACATAGATGAGGATGTTGCATTGAATGTATGGTAGCGAGACTAAACGAGATATGATTAGAAATGACAACATTAGAGAGGCAGTTCGGGTAACGCCTATAATAGAAAATATAGTGGAAAATAGGCTTAGGTGGTTTGGGAATCTAGAGAGAAGACCTATAGATTATGTAGTAAGGAGAGTAGATCCTATAGATGATGATCATATCACTAGAGACAGAGGAAGACCTATAAAAACTATAAGACAAACTATTAGGAAATATGGTTTACCATAGAACATTATCCGGTAATTTGTAGCTGATCCCACTTAGTGGGATAAATCTTTGTTGTTGTTGTTGTTTCAATTTTGAGCAAAATTATGTGACAGGTAACTTTCCTAACTAGAAGAGACAAAAAAACAAGTTTAATTGATTTATAATTGCTAGCCTTGGTCCTATAATTACTACCCGTAAGAACTTGAATGATCCTGCTAGAACCAAAGACTCTTAGAAATGTTAAACTTGGCACGTTCAGTGGGAGAGAAATAAGGTGCCAAAACACATTTATCAACAATCTTCTCAAAATCTTGCAAGCAGCACAATGACTCTATGAGCTGAGTTTTTCAACTCAGCACATGGTTTCATATGCTCAACATTGATCTCAAAAGCAAATTGTTGCTGCAAGGACTCACATATTGGTTAACTATATAACTATTTAATATTCCTAATAACTACGTCAACAATATATTTTGGCCGGATTGATGTTTCAGAAGAAATTAATATTTTTCAAATGTTGGGACAAATTACACTGTCGGGGAAACATCTTTTTAGTACCATAATAACTGATAAGTTAAGTTTACCTGATTAAACTGATCCCTTGTGAGAGGTATGTGTCTAACTCAAAAATTAGCATACTTGTATAATCAAGTTTTTTGTTTGGTACAAAATGACTTTCTGCATTATTGGCTCCTCATTCTTTCAGTAAAATTTTGTTGCTATGACTAAGTAAAAATGTTGGTTTAGCACAATTGGTTTTGTAGCTTTTTCGATAGAACCGGGAGCTTTTGTCAATACCCGAATGTGGTGGGACAAGAATAGTGCTACCCTTAACTGAAAGAGTTACATTGAGAATACCATAATTTTGAAAAATCTTAATCAACAATGCTTGGAACATTTCTGCTAAGGTATCTAGAGATGAGTTTTTTCTAGAGTAGCTTTTAACTAAGATAAAAGAAAGTGATGATATTATTAAAGATAAGAAAGCAATAACAGTAGTAAAGTAACAAAGAACAAAAGCCATAAACCATATATACTTGGTTATTTTACTAACATAGTATGAGCAATTTAATAAACCAATGCACATGATCCTATCATTCAAATTATGATACAACGAAAAAGAATAGACAACTCAGCTTTGTTTTTTCATTGCCTAGTAGAGAAGAAAGTGTTAGAAGATTCATTGAAAAAAATCACACATAAGAAAAGTGAGAATCAATTATCACTTGGTAATTACTAAGTAAAACTCTTTATAATGTATCAAACAAAAGCAATACAAGGAATTGAAAAGAAATAAAAAATACCAAGTCTTCTAGGAAATAGAACACTATTGGCAATCACTGTCATATTGTCGGGATATAAATAGTAGTAAAAGATTAAACAAGTCTAGGAATTAAAACAAAATATTAATAATGTATAAAACATGAACGGTACTGGGAATTGAAACAAAATACCAAGATAAGATAATCTTTTAAGAATGCTGCAGCATTTTAACGATCCAGTCCGGAGGTGGCCAGAACAAGTTGGAGTAATCAGGATAATCGGATAAAGGGAAAAGTTTGCGTTGATCCAAGTGAAAAACACACATCCCACAACGCATATCGTCAAAATAGTTGAAGGCGTCATCAATGAAGATGACACAATTCCCTTTGGCAACAGACAAATCCGAAGCAGTAGTAGAAAATGAATATTCATTCCCCAAGAACAAAATTCTATCCCCTAAACTCGTCAACTTGACCCATTTCTTCTCTTTCTCATCAAGCGTGGACACATCAAGCCTTAGACCATCTTCACCTGGTAACCCAAAACGATGAGTGTCATAGATGTTCACTAGCAACAGCTCACCTTCACTCTCTACCAGGAATTTCATTTCTCCTCCATCCACATATTCAGCCACTAGTTGGACACTACAGTCAGCTCCTAAAGCAACTGTCTGACCAATTTTATTGACTGCATAAAACCGGTCTTTAAACACATGTCTACAAAGTATGTTGGCATGCAGGGGATTAGCTTCCAACGCTTTTTGTTTTTGCGGCAATGGAACAGTACCGGTTTGCCTTCATAGCTCAACCTGCCGAGAGCAAGAGGTTTATTTCCATGGCATGTGACAGCAACAACCTTTCTTCGCCCTGTATTTATTCTCACTCCCTTTTTTCTCAGCTTCTCCCTTATTCTCAGCAGCTCCCTTTGTTGATCTAACATCATAAGATGACGGATATCAGACCCTTGTGAAATGGTCGGTATGGTATGGTCGGTTCTTTGTTTTTACTGTCAATGATGAAGTTGGTTCCCAAATGCACGACGTCAGAAAATCTGCTGAAGTCTAGCACTTAAGGGAAGTCATAAGGAGAAGGCGAGAATTGTGGGTGGAGTGGGTGGAAGAGTTGTGTTTCACCGCGTGAGTTTTTGGTAATTCTAATCAACCAGGGGCGGAGAGGGATTTCTTGTTCTTGTGGTGGCGGCGGCGGCGGTGGTTTGATAAGGTAGAGGATGTGTTTTGAGAGGGAATTCGAGGTAAAACGTGGTAGTTTGAAGGGTAAAATCTGATGGTGGTGATTTGAGATGGATGATCGCCGCCACATCGAACAAACTGATTTGAAGCGAATGAGATCGAGATCTTTATCGAATCGTTGCGATATCAGGTTGACAAGATCATTTGGAAGTTCAGACCAATCTGCCTCCGCCATGGAAACCGCTCTTCTCTTCTTTTCCATCGTAAAAAAACCCTAATAACAAACTGTTCCATCATTGAAATTTACGTCACAAAATATACTCCCTCCTATTTCTAATAAACAATTTACTTTTTTAATTCATTGAATAATTGATGTATTCGGTCTATTTCTAAACTACATACATCAATTATTTAATGAATCTAAAAAATAAACTTTTTCTTGTAAACATGATCGGAGGGAGTATAACTGTTTTTTTTTTTTTTTTTTAGGTTTGGATCGGTCATTTCTGAAAGTCTGGTGTGATTATTTTTTCCTGTTGAAGGATGATTTTTTTTTTGGTGTGATATTTTATGTTATTTTTGACAAGCCGTCTATTTGTTAGAATTTCAGCCTACTGCATATACAAATTGACAAAAGCACCTCATCAAGATAAGATTAGGAAAATGATCCAAATGTTAAGTATTAAGAGAAATGTTATTACACCTATTTTGTGAACTTTCAGAAAACCCTCTTTTTGATATTCACAAAAGTTGTACAAATATCCTTAGTCAGTGTTATAGAAAGGAAAGGTTAGCAGCAAGTTCTATGAGGTTACTATGAATCATTTGGACTGCAGCAACGGATCTATATATTTCTACGTACCTCTCCAGACCAATAAATAGCAACGGTTTATTCTGAGTGAGTTTGCGCTAAAATGTGTTCCTCAGTTTATTGTTCATAGAAAATAGAAAGGTTAAAGAAAGTTTGGAGGGTGTGGAAAGTCAAGTTACAATTGAAGCTTTGCAAATTCACTATTAAATTACCACCGTGACTCCTGAATATCGATTCCAAGCTCATAATTTGTTTTTGATGTACATACAATATCTTTGGTTTATTAATTAATTGTTGCTATTACTCTCTAAAAAGAATTACTCACTTTAGAAGAGCTGAATTCATGTATTCTCACTCCTGAGATCAAGGAGAATGTATTGGGTGATATTTTCATGCCATAACCAATGCTTGTTATTCATTCCACAGGAGCGGATTACAGAAAGTGTGCAAATAATCAAGGTCATGACAAAAATGTGTTCAAGCTAGTGAGTGTATTATCACATCCTTGAAAAATTCCTCTGACTAGCTAAACCTTACAAAACCAAAGAACTATCACTTCCAACTAGGAGATACAAAACTGATTCAAAAGCAGCATAACTTGGAGGTACCAATTCAGCGAAACCTTTGACATATTAGAACTCATAGCAACAACTCGGCAATCTGGATTGCGTTAAGTGCAGCTCCCTTGCGAATTTGATCCCCACATATAAAAATGTCCAACCTGCGTGTATACATCAACCATTCATGTAAAATGATTATGAATAAGTGTAAAACTAATTGAAAACTGATAATATATTGCCACAGAATAAATTACCCCTGATTCCCATCCTGAGATAGGTCACGGCGAATCCTGCCAACAGCAACATCGTCCTTATTTGACACTTCCAATGGAGTAGGAAAATTATTGGATTCACGGTCATCAATAACCACTACACCCGGAGCATTCTTCAAAATATCTCTTGCAGTGTCCTGAGGATATTAAAACCAAGGAAATTCAGATATGAGATCTTAACTTTAGCATGATTGTATCCACTCAAAATGCATTGCCTTGTCCTACATGACCATATGAATGTGGGCATGACATGAAAAAACAGGACCCTGCTTAAAATTGTATAGGCCTATAGGGGCCACCATTCCATATTCAAACATGAAATACACAGAAATGTTACAACTATAAATACACACCATTCCATACTCAATCATCATAAACACACACCAGCAGTATACGCCAAAACTTAAAAATTGTATAGGACTATCGGGGCCACCATTCCATAATCAACATAAACACACACCAGCAGTATACGCTAAAACTATAAATATATAAATAAAGAAATATTATATGCACTGCGGTTTTCGAATTTGTTACTTAATCAAAAAAGAGTTGTGAGGAGAATTGTTTATACATATATGATAAAGCCTTAGAAATCCTGCATAACTTTTTGCATGATGACAAGTGAAACATTACTTAGCCCTAAAACTAATTCTAGCAACACGCAATATGTCACACAACTAATTTGTTGATGTCCCTTATGATCACTCTACATCAAAAGCCCTTTATCTTGAGATTCTGAAACCAACCCTCCTTGGTCAATCATACAAGAAACACGAAGTTAATACAAAGGAACTAAATATAACTGACCTAATCAACAAACTTCAATAATGGAATTCAAACAGTCAACTCTCAACTTAACTAAATGAATATTCAATAAATTTTATGAGCATGTATTGTACCAATTTGAATCCTAACCCAAACCATTAGATACCAAATAACACACATTTTTTTGCCTCATTTTTGGAGGGGGAAATATTACCGAGTCCAATATAAATTAAATATTTTTAAAAATGGAATAGATCAGTTGTGATCCAGGTGTACTGGATTTGGAATACAATAGCATCCTTTGTTTTTTAAATGAATAGGTATGCAATTTTTCAGCTACAACATAAAGACAAATTAAATTAGTAATGATTACCTCGTCAAGGGGTCTCTCGAATTGAAGATTCACACTCTCTGCATGAGCCCGCATGACGGGTACTCGTATACATGTGGCAGTTACTTTGACATCCTTGTCATTCTGAAAGAAAAAAAAGTACAGTGAAATAAGTTGTAAAGAATGTCATAGTGCGATAAAGATAAAAATAAAAACAAATAAACAAGACGACTTACCCAAATTTTCCTTGTCTCCTTGACCAGTTTCATTTCTTCTTCATTATATCCGTTCGAAAGAACAGATGCATTGTGTGAGAACAAATTAAAAGCATACTGCAAAACAGAAAATTCATCAAAAAGCAGTTCCTGAACTTCAAAATCATTAGAGATGGCACAATGAGCATAACATACCTGTCGGTTAAATATTTTACATGTTGGTGGTTTTCCTTCCAATACCTTAAAAGTAAAAAAAAAAAACTCAATTTGTGATCAAAGACTAGCAAACCAGTTTTTCATCACATAAAGTTCCCAATACTAGAATATGAGATAGATCAAACCTCCCGAGTCTGCAACTCAAGCTCTTCCATTGCAGCAGCACCAGCTCCACTAGCCGCTTGATAGGTACTAACAACCATACGCAACACCTGTAGCATTTATCAAATCAAACAGAGTAAATAAACCATACAAAGCACAAAAACTAATAAATCACACTAAAAAATAGCACCTAAACCCTACCCCCATCAAACACTAAACACCATAAGTTTAAGTTTGATTTCACTTATATACGAGGCAAAATTGATTTCAGGTGTGCAAAATTGATTTTGAAATGTATGGATGTCCCCGAATGGAAATATTTACTCTTTAGAATTGATTCTAAGTTGAAGCAAGAACAGAAAATACCACGTGAATATTCTAAGTAGTAGCCAAGTTTTTGCCTATAGAATTGATTTCTAGCCTCAGATTTACATGAATATCAAAACATAAATAAATAAATAAACTCATCCAAAATCATTTATTTGCTTAACTCCCTTTAAACATGAATATCCGCCCATAAATAAATCAATTTTACAAAGTGAATTAATTCAAAATCATTTTTTGTCACCTAACCAAACACGGTCTACATAAATTGACAAATTGTAAACATATTAAAAAATGAGTAACGAAATAAAGCGAAAAAGAAGGAACCTTGGCATGTCGATGAAGAGGGGTAGCAGCCATTAAGCAAATAATAGTAGAACAATTAGGATTAGCAATGAGAGCACCTTTTCCCATTCCAACCTTAATCTTCACCATTGCTTCTGGATTCACTTCAGGTATCACCAACGGAACATTCTCATCCATTCGAAACGCAGAGCTATTATCAACAACTATGGTTCCACGATTCACCGCAATTGGACCAAACTCTTTACTGATTGATCCACCAGCACTGAAGAGAGCAATGTCGACGCCGTTGAAACTCTCCGCCGTCAGCTCCTCCACAACGTACTCTTTTTCCTCGAAGGTTAGGCGGCGGCCGGCGGAGCGTTTGGATGCGAGCATTTTGATGGAGCTGTATGGGAAGTCGCGGTCGGAGAGAACGGAGAGAAACTCTTGGCCGACGGCGCCGGTGACTCCGACGACGGCGATGGTGGGTGCGTTTTCTTGGAGAGACATTCGGACCCGACCCGGAGCGGATGCATATTTGGGTTTGGGTCGGGTGGTTGGGAGGGTGGCGGAGAGAAAGGTGTTTTGGCGTAAGAGAGAGAGTGAAGAAGCCATTGATTGATTCGTGTGGGTTTAGACTGAGAGTTTTGAGAGAGAGAGAGAGAGAAAGGGTTTTCACTTGACTTTATAGTGAGAGAGAGAAAGATGTTGGGACAGTAAAAAGAACAGAGGACACCCAAGCTAGAAGACAACTTAAAATAAGTGCCACAAGGGTAAAATGGTCTTTGTATAAAGATTAGGAAAGCCAAATTTGAGATGACGAAACCATCATAAATTGAAGGTATCGGAGTTCGAACCCCGATCATAACGTCCGGCCTAATAATTTTGACATTTTTATGAGTTGAGCTAGTAATTACAGGACAATATACACTATGTTTTCCTAACATATGTCACACACAAAAAAAAATATACACATATGATTTATGTTTTACTAACATGAAGCATAAAGTTGATTATAAAAAAAAAAGTTAATCACAAAAAAAAACTAGATATCTTAAAAATTTAATAAGCATGGTTTTTCCTGTGTCAACTATTGTGATTTTACTCGACTTAAGAGATTAGGCTCTGCAGTTGCAAATAGATGATACTCATTTCACACAAAATAATCAATCGGCAATATCTTGTTTAACAAAAAAGTATAGAATATGTTTGGATAAATAATTCAAGTAGTTTAAAGCTTATATTTTTATTTTTCAACTTGGATTTTGTCATCTCAATCGAAAAAATTAAATATTAAATTAATATAATATATATTTGTTATGTTATTTCATATTTATAAATTAGGTTAATCACTAATTTTACTAAATATTATACGTTAAATCACATCACTTATGCACTATCAACTATATATTGATTAGAAGATAGTGTATCACCTATCTATATTTATTTTTGTACTGAAGAAAGTCATAATATAAAGTATTTATTTATATTTAGATTTCGCACTCAATCATTTTTGTTCATAGAATTATTCAAACCAACTACAAAGCTATTATATTACAACTACTACATTTCAGGTAACATTATATTACAACTACTACATTTCAGGTAACATTTTTTAAGGGAGACATTGTCTATGAAACCAATAAAACTGCACAATTTTTGTTGTCACCGCTACTCAATCCGATTTAGACTGAGATATATTGCATTAGAGAAATGTTGGCAACATATATTTTAACACACCCTTTTTGACCAGTTAAAATTGACATGGGACCCGCCAAATTTATATGGGACCCACATAATTTAGTGAGACCTATGTGAATTTTAACCAATGAAAGAGGGTGTGTTGGAAGAGAAATTCTAACATGGTCACAAGACCAAATAAATAGTGTTTGGTCACAAACACATAAACAAGTATTTTTTAATGATAAAAAAGAAAATTGATAAAAAAAATAATTAAATATTTTAAAGATAATCTCTTCATGTGAATATGTGTAAAGACTATTAATTTGGTCCTGTGACCATAGAAGAATAGCTCGTGTTAAAAAATGTGTGTTCTTGTTGCGCTAATTTTTAGAACACTAGGCTTATTCCACTTGGTGTTTGGATGGATTCACACATATCCTCCCAATATTATTCGGAAAAGTGGCAATTGATCATAAACTCAAGGAAGCAATGAGGAGCAAAAGATCGAAATTACCTGACCGAAAACATTCTTTGGATTTTGCATAAATAAATAGGACAATGATTGTTAATAATTGATACCTAAAAAATTGATGAAGATTCTCTTTCTTTCGTTACAAGACCCTGATTGCAAGAGACTTCAATATGAATGTATCCCACAACTACCACAATTTATGGAACACTTAATTTGATTGTCCAAGGAGAGTGTCAAGTTCAAGGACTACAATTTCATCAGATTCCAAAGAGGGGTCGTCAGGGTATCTTCGAATTTCATCTCACCAATAGTCAAGAACTAAATTCAAGTGCTCAAAGTAACCTTGCAGCTGATGCACAAATGAGGATCCTTCAGGATGCATATAGGTCCGTGTTCTATTGCTTTCCAGTGAGTGCAGTTCCATCTTGGTTCCCTTACCATTGCAAGGGACATTCAGTGACTTTGAATTTAGATTCACTAAACATGCATGCGTAATGATAATAGGCTCATTGGTTTCGCCCTATGTGTCATTTTGGGACGCGAAGACATGCATGGTAAAGGAAGAGAAGTGTTTTTAGCTATAGATTTGCGGTTAAATTCAATAATCACATTTTTCCTAGCAATTATCAGCCAAGATACTATTTCAAATGGAAGGGTGAACTGAGATTTATTGTCCGTGATCACACATTCTTCTGGAAATATTACTTGTTTCTTTAAGCATATCGGTCAAATGCTCTCTCGTGCTCACAAGTCACAGCTTCATTTTTTGAGATATATGGTATGATGATGATGATGGTTTCTATCGGCCATGGTATAGACCATATTTCAAGGTAAAAGAGTGTGCAATTAATATGTCCTCTTTATAAGAAAGATAAAGATGACAATGTTGTTGCAGGTTAATGTTTCAAAAATATTTAATGATCCTCACATGGTTGCTATATATAGATTACTAGTATATCATCCGTAGTACGAAAGCAGAAGAAATGATGGAGAATTCGTATGTTAACTAGAGTTATTTCATCTGGTTAATAATTTGCACGCAGCAGCCAAACTTTGGCTTTGTTATTTATTCTTCCTGAGCATTAGAAACATAGATTAAGATATTACTAAGTAGTAAATTTAACATGTTGACTAACCAATGATAATGATTGCTGTCATTTTTTAATAGCATAATTGTTTATTGAACTTCGTATTGAACAAAATTTTATTAGGTTTGGTATAAGTCGTATAACACATCATGACATCGCTTTGTATGATAATCTCTTTCCAGCCATTGGTTTTTTTTTAATATATTGCAGAGAGTGACTCCTTGGAATTCAGTCAAGTTAATGGACGCTATCCTAAATGGTCTGTACACCCATCCAGGTGCCACGCTCTATACTGATACAACATCGATACACAGGCTTTCATCAGAGAAGAACTTACGTTCTCCTACATCTAGGAGATTACAACCCTCAAGAGGGGTTATTATGCATCATGGGAAGATACATGAACATGAATTTGAAGGAAAAGTTGTGTATCGCCACTTGAAGGATGGTGATGTAGTGCTTGTCAATCGACAGGTAATGCATTATCCCATTTGATGTGTTTTGATAATATAATTAATATAGTATCTCCTATATTCCCTTAATGATATTTTTATCTTTTATTATTTTTGTTTTAAAAGAACATGAAATGACGATAACTCTGTTTATGACAATAGAATGCTGGAACTATGTTGATTGCCTGTTCACATCCGTTGAAAAGTTGATGCGTGTTCTAAAGGGGGAGAAAACGGTACGCATGCATTATGCAAACTGCAGGTAACATTTTATTCTTTTCTTTGATCTTGGTCGGATTGTAGTATATGTATGTAGCAAATGTATTTATTAGTACATTTGACTATTTCTTGATAATTTATGTATCCATTAACCATAACATTATACTTCTTTTGATTCTCTTCATGATCTCAGTACATACAATGCTGATTTTGACGGTGATGAGATTAATATTCATTTTCCACAAGATGAAATTTCACGTGCTGAAGCTTACAATATTGTAAATGCTAACAATCAATATGTGAAGCCTACAAGTGGTGATCCGATCAGAGCCTTGATTCAGGTATTTGCATACACAATTAAAAAACATTTGTATCCCGACATAAGAGAGAATCAAATGCATCAGACATGCATCTTTCCCACATCTCAAGTATACCCATGGCCAATAGATCACTAGAAAACAAATCTACTATTAGGTCTCATCTATTTGCATAAATAGTTAGTGAGCTTTATTTACACACACACACACACATATAGCAGAGGTCGCCCATGCAGTTACAGTATGTGACAAGAATGTGTGACACTAATGCTGGCAAACAATAAGAATGTGCCACTTGGCTAATAAAAACTGTGTGTTCATATTATATATATGATTTTTTTGGGTGAGTTTCTGAAGTTTATTTTTCCCATTTCAAATAAATTTTCCAGGATCATATTGTAAGTGCTGCGCTTCTCACAAAAAAAGACACCTTTTTGAGCTGTCAAGAATTCAATCAACTTCTCTACAGTTCTGGTGTATCCATGACTGGGATGAGCTCTTTCTCTTGCAAACCAGGACAGAAAGTTTTCATGTCAAACTCCGAGAGTGAAATGTTTCTGTTTCCTCCAGCAATATTCAAGCCAGAGCCATTGTGGACAGGGAAACAGGTTACTATACATTTTCACACTTCAAATGCTATAAAAGGTTACTATCTAAGAGGGTGTTTATTTTAAGTCTAGGAATCATGTTCCCGGGAGCACATTGGTAAGGAGTGAGTATACCCATATTTTTTAAAATGTTGAGAAAATTATTATTCCTTGGTATGAAGGTTCCTAGGAAATGGATAACTCCCAATATTGCCAATGGTTTTTTTCCAAGAGAATGTGGGAAATCGAGTTCCTATTGAATTTTATATAGTATATTTTATAACTATCAATTTTCTTAGGAATATGAATTTGTGTGCTAAACACTTTTTTTTTTAAAAAAAGAAAAAAACAGGAATTGAATTCGCATCTTTATATTTCTGGGGAAGTTATTCCGGGAGTAATTTTTGATTATGTGAAACAAACTACCCCTAACTAACCTCACAGGAACCTTTTCATATGTTCCTTTTGTCACTCATGTATTATTTTAAAGTTTATTAAATTCTTGAATCAGTATGTGTTAAATCTTGTTTCTTAGTCAATTGCGGATTGTGGTAAACAGAGGATTATTAGAATTCTGACAAGCTATAGCTTCTATTAAAAAACACTTTGTACTAAATAGTGTATTATTGAACAATAGCGATTTGTTTAGATACCGCCAACACTACAGAGCTATAGCTCCGCTCTCTGACAACATGGGTTTCTTATTTTCCTCCTTGCGTATATTCTGCTCTTTGTTTTATATGCCATTATTGTTGTATAATGTAATTTTTGCTTCTACTACTGTGTAGGTTATCAGTGCATTGCTGTGCTATATCACTAAAAATACAAAAATCCCATCTAGTTTCTTTAAGACCCAAACAAGGGAGGTAAAATATTGCACTAAGGATACATCAAGAAACAAGGATGAGCATGGGGATAAATTGTTGATATATAGAAATGATTTGGTGTGTGGTGTAGTTGATAAGGCTCAATTTGGTGACTATGGAATGGTGCATACAGTGCAAGAGTTTTATGGCTCAAATACTGCTGGCGTCCTTCTTTCGGCACTAAGTCGGTTATTCACAAACTTTTTACAGGTTAGTCACCATTTCTCTAGCTTTGCAAATATGATATATTTATTAGGATTCAATTATCCTGCAAAAATGTGATATATCTTGTCATTCAGATGCATGGGTTCACGTGTGGGGTTGATGATCTTCTGATAAAAGTCGGAAAGGATAGTGAAAGAATAAATCAACTTGAAAGCTGCGAGGAAATTGGTGACATTGTTCATCATGATTAGGAACAATGGAGAGTGATAATATAGGTAATCTGAAGTACAATTGATTAATTCAAATCACATGATTTTAGAATAACGCTCCATTTCCTAATGTGATATCATTTATGTCAATATTTTGGTTAGTTGCTGGTTTCCTTTGTAAATTTTCTCACCCGTATTATAGTGTGATTCTTTCAGCACATCTGGCTTCTGATTTTGTTTTATTTATTTTTGTGCATTTACTTCTTGCCAATTGTTCTTCAGTGCCACATAATATTTCTCTTTGAAACAAATTGAATTGAACCCATGTTATTGCAAACATTAATAGATGCACGTGTTTGTGTTTTAAAAAGGTTATTCAGTTAAGGGAGACACAACAAAAGTAAATTTTTTTTGAACAACAAGATACTGATACTAACCATGATGCTATATTACAAAGAGTAGGCAATTCATGTGTTTAGTTTAATGTTAAGGTGATTCCTAGAATGATAGCTATGGCCACATAGCTATGACAGATGTTGACTCTAATTAGAAAAAGGGTGGTTGGAAAAGTTTTTTGTGGAGTTTTTGCTGCTTCTATTAGCTGGTTTAAAATTATTTCAACAATGTCTTACAGTTACAATCATTATAATTCCCTCATTCAAGTATAGGCAGTTTGTGACCACTAAGAATCAAATATGTCTTCCAAATGAGCATGGAAGAAAACATCTTCGTATGGGTTTCACTATCCAATTTATTCTCATCATATTCAACTATTCTCCAATGGGCTTATTTCATATTAGATTCCTGGAAATGGAAACTAGTGGGAATGGAATCAACACGTTATGATAGACTGGTGTATGCATTTCATCATATTATAATTTAAAAGAACATATGCTTGTACACATACTGACATACTTTATAAATCATATTTTGGATAAAGCATTTTGTATTATAATTTAAAATTTTGTTTTTGTTTTAACATACTGCTAGACAGGCTTCCAACTTGTAGTTTTCTTTCCTGCCATACTCGGCATTTCCTTATTACTGTTTAGATGTATTTGTAAAATATTGAGGTGTTGGCATATGTGGTATTTCAGATCCAATCATGCTGCAGTTGAATGTTGAGAAAAAGATACGCAGTAATGGAGAAGCAGCATTAACATACTTAGATAGGAAGATGATAAGTAGCCTTAACTCCAGAACTAGCTCAGGGGTATTGAAGGAGCTACTATCTAAAGGAATATTAAAACCCTCAGGAAAAAATTGGATTTCTCTTATGACTACATCTGGAGCTAAGGGCAGTATGGTAAGAGTTTTGTTGCATCTACATCACTCTATTTATCTTATTATATAAAGGATACAGAGCACTATACATACTACATATTGTGTGTGCTTCCTTTGAATATTCCAAATGCTCAAATCCCTTCCATACATTTATACAGCACCTTTTTGAAGTCCTAAAATTTTGGGCCTAGGACCTAAGTAAATCCATTTTTCTGTGCTTTATGAGATGGAATATCCTAGTAAAGAGTAGGCAGACATTATAGTTAAAAAAGGTGTACAAAGAAGCGGCTATATACATCGTTGGAGCATTGCTCCATGTCTTTAAGAAGGTTTCATCACCACGGTCTGGGCATTTATACTTTTAATAAGTTTAAATCAATTGACTTTTTAATTGAGTTAACAGTACTTGGATACTATAGATACATTAAAAGTTCAAGGATGTTGGATTTTTTGTACAGTTTTTTTCTGGTATTAGAACAGTTTGGTAATTTAAATTTGTTTGCAATAGGTTTTGATTGATTCTTTTTATCTTTAAGCTTCTCAATTTGCTTACATGCACCCGGAAGTTCGCCACTGAACTAAATGTTAAGGAGCGAACAACAGTTAACTGTCGTTGGGACTATTGAAGGTAATTTTGGGTGTGTGAGAGCAATTTCAGAAGCTTAAAGAGCAAATTCCTTCTTTTATTAGACATTAATAATTAGTCGGGCAATTGTTTTATAGTTGTTTTTTTGGATAACATGAACTGTTTCGGTGTTGTTTCTGAAACACGCTATCCTAGGACCATTTTCATCTTTTGAAATTGATACCACCTGTCAATTATATATTTTTTTAATGCCATTTTTTTAATGAAGATGATTTCATATGCTTTTGAACAGGTCAACTTCCAGCAGATATCTTCTCATCTTGGCCAGCAAGAGTTGGAAGGAAAAAGAGTCCCACGTATGGTTTCTGGAAAGACCTTACCGTGCTTCGATTGTTCCCCCAGAGCAGGAGGGTTCATTATTGATAGGTTTCTTACAGCTCTTCGTCCACAGGAATATTACTTTCATTGTATGGCTGGTCGAGAAGGGTAAGACAAAAGCTTCAAGATTATGAATCAATATGCTGGTCTTTTTTGAAAAGGGAATCGATATGCTATTAATTGTTTGTGTATTGTACCTGTTTAAAACCTAAAAGACATAATGGCCCATAATACTAAATGCTTATATGAGGTACAAATACAGTGTTATCGATTGTGGATGGTGGACCATGGCAGAAAATTAAAAAAATCTGTCATTTAAGCCTCCATATTTTCCATAAAATGCTATGGCGCCGCCATCCTTCACAATTTGGTCATGGTAGTTGTCAAAAAATCCGCCACCTGGCACTGCAATGGCCGATATTCGACAATACTGTTTTGGCAAAACCAATCACTTTAGTTGTTATGTAACTTTAATGGGTAAGAATATCTTCAAATATTTAAACAGAATGAATCACTTCATCAAATCAAATAGAAACATAAGATGAGTAAATGAGAAAGTCTTTGTTTCTCTGCTTAACATCAGGGTGACAAACCAACATGTACTAGTCATATACTTCATACAGTCTCAGGCTGATGCATGGGACGACCAGTTATAAACTTTTGTCTGTTGCGATTGATTTTGGGAAGATAATAGTTTTAGTTTTTTGTTAGAAAGGTCAAAGTGTCTGTCTAGTAAGTTTTGCACTTGTTTATTGCAGATTAAAAGCTGTAGAATCCATTTTGACTTTATTAATTGAATTTCATCAAATAATCTTTTGAATGTTTTTTAATCATGAAAGTGCTTTCTTCTATGCTCTCCAGAAAATATGGCAAGACCATCAAGTCAAGTTATACACCATTGTCATTTTTGTTAATGCAGTAGTTTATACGAGTCTAGAGTAATAATACTTGGAAACACTAACTTTTTAAAACTCCTCATATACTCCCTTAGTCCCATGCAAGCCCTTGGGTTGTGTATTCCCCTGGTCCCGTAGTTATGTTTTCTTTGTCCAGATCGTGCATAAAGCTTGCACTGTTTGCACAAATATCATTTTTCTTTAAAAGAGACCATTATATTTTGTATTTGTTGTTTTAAAAATGATATAAATGTTTTATGCACATCAGCTAGTGGATTTTTAAAATTTTATAGCTCATACTGGAAAAGGAATGTGCAGAATAACCGTCAGTTTAAATACTCACAATCTATGAAGTTGGGTTACATTACATGAACAATTTTAGGAAATGCCTAGTTTTTTCTTGATTGATTGTTTAAAAGCAGTAGAGGTGAACTAGTAGTGGTTCCATTGAGAAAATTGGGTAAAATAGAAGATATTTTAAATTTAGGAGGGAGACCTTTTGGAGAAACCATTGAAAAATACCTTTTTCCAAATGTTTCAGTGAAAATTAGGTTTTTTGTTACTTGTTAGAGCTCAATGGGGGGGGGGAAGGTTTTTCCAAGTCGTCATTTATTACAGTGGTTTGAACATATACCGCTAATATGAAATTGATTTTTCTCTTTTTTTGAACTATGGATAATTGATATTTATTTTAGCGTATCTTCTAACACTTGGGTTAGGCTTTGATACCATGTCATGAACCAGTTATCCCCAAGCTTAACCTGCTAGGTTGAAACAGATGAATGATTTTAACAGTATAAGTGCAACAGTGCAGGTTATCTTAAATTAGAATCATCAGTTTATGAACCAAAACTTGGCGTTACTAGATTACAATACACCACTCTCCCTTTCTTCCAACCAAATTCATTGCATTCAGTTTCTCTTGTCGTTACGCTTTTTCCTCCCCTTGTGCAAGCTCGCTGGATTTTGTTTGTGGAAATGTGTTGATATTTTTCAAATACAAGGCTTAATTTATTCTGGTTATCATATGTTTTACCTCCTCCTAAATCCTGATAAATGACATCTTTTGTTCACAGATTAGTTGACACTGCAGTTAAAACATCTAGGAGTGGTTACCTGCAAAGATGTCTAATGAAAAACCTTGAGTCTCTTAAAGTTTGTTATGATCATACTGTCCGTGATGCTAATGGTTCAATTATTCAGTTTCACTATGGAGAAGATGGTGTTGATGTCCATCAAACTAGCTTTCCCACCAAATTTGAAGCAATGTCAATTGTATGAACTTGTTTAATATTTTCATAAAACCATAAATTACATATAGATCTTGTATCCATGGTTTATGCATTTGTTTATTATTTTCAGAATAAAGAATTGGTTTACAGCAACTGTTGCCGTCAGCTAGATAGATCTAGTCCTTATATTAACAAGTTGCCTGATGCTCTTAAAGGAAAAGCAGAAAACTTCATTCGGGATTTCTCTTCAAAACAGAGAAATTCCAGTTCAATGAAACGAGCAGATTTCCTGCAGTTGATAGAGCACAAGTACCTCTCAAGTCTTGCTCAACCAGGTGAACCAGTTGGTGTGTTAGCTTCTCAGTCTGTTGGAGAACCGGCAACACAGATGACGTAAGTTATTTAAATTGTGATAGGTTTTTGTCCTCATTTTCTGCAAATACCATAACACCATAAGATGTCTTTCTGATCAATTTGTTTCACGCAATAACATGAATAATTAAATTGTGACGCCAGTCTGTTCTGATCACCGGAAACTTATAGCTGCTACAGATAAGCACAATATTTGAATTGGAAATTTCGTCTTGAGTTTTAATCGAATAGGAACAGATACCCTTCACAAAAGTCTTGAACAAATAATTTATGGGAAACAGAGGTCCTTGGAGCAATGAATAGTAGCTGACAATACACTTGCACCACTTCATCTTTAGTATTTTCACAAGCTCATTAAAACCTTCAATAGCCGCCTGTGACATTTGCATAAATTGTATTTATTAAACACAAACCAATCTAACTAATGATAGAGACACATGTTTGTCTTTCTTCACTCAGTAGAGACCGAGTTCAATTAAGTTTTATCCCAAGAAGCTAACTAAATGAATGATTGTCTATTAAATTGGAGCATTACAATGCCCTCTTCTCCCACTCCAATCACTGGGCGTAATAGAGCAATTGGTGCTATTTTATATTAACACTTCTTGTTGAGCCTTCTATTCTTTTATTGTTACAACTTGGAATGAACAAAAAGAAACAAGCTATCCAATGAATTTTAATAGTTGGAAGTGCGGAAATAGTGTTTTTGATGGTCATTAAATTCTTGATAATATGTGTGGAAATAGTGCAAAAGAAGACTCAGTTGTATATATGTGAAATTTGTGCCTTGTACAGAAGCCGGTATGATTAGGATTGCATATCTTTTTGTTTTCCTTTGTTATTTTGTAAAATTTATCAGTGATCTTTGTGTGGTTGATTAACCGTTTTGCTTCCTCTTTCCTTTTTTTACTCAGTTTGAATACTTTCCACCTTGCTGGTCGAGGTGAAATGAATGTAACTCTTGGAATTCCACGTTTGCACGAGATCGTGGTGGCAGCCTCCAATAAAATAAAGACTCCCTTTATGACATGCCCCGAGACCCAATAAATCTATGTGAGATACTGACGTTCTCTGTTCTCCAGTGTCTTTTTTTGGGTGTTTGTGCATGACATTTTTTCTGTGAACTTGTTTTATTTTCTGTGAGATCCACTTTAAATTCACTGCTGAACCTCACATATTATTGGCTCAGGTACTTTCTGCTGCAAATCATTTTCTGTTTAATAGTGAACTTTTTAAGTAACCCAACTCCAAAAATATAGGGTTGATCGTGGATTTCTATTTTGCTATGACTATCCATTCCCAACTTTATAGGAATTCTTGCATCTTCAATTACCTTTACCTTCAAACCCAAAGCATGGGTAAGCCTGTGTAATAGCCAACTACTGGTAGCTCCAGTATCGACCAATACAAGTTGGTGCTACCCTAGACAGCACAGATTGTCCAGGGCCTTTGCGTTTGAACGAGTTGTACTTGTGTTCAACTTGTTCAACATTTTACACATCCAATTCCTCGTCTCCTGGTTCATCCTAATCACAGCTAGCCTCTCAATTGGCGTTCTGTATTTAAGCGACTTGTCATTATGATTGATTAATGACAATGCATTTAACTAGTTTGTGTTCCATGTAACCGGTTCCTCCAAGTGGATAACAGACTTAGTTGTTATTAGGATGGGTAAGTAGGATCCTTTGCTATGTGGACAATAAACAGTAACAACTGGTTTCTAATGCAATTATGTAGTGAAATAGAACCAAGAAGCAAATATATGTCAATTTTCTATTTTACTCCTTGCTCAACATATAAATCTCACGGTTCCATAATTATCTATATGCAGATTGCTCAGAGAACAGCCGAGAAGGTTTGTATCCAGAACTTTGGAAAGGTTGGCCAATGTAAAGCTATTACATGTAAAGAAAGTGGCGTAATCTACTATGGTGAAGATGATAGTAAAAGGGATGATATTACGTCTTCAGTTAAAGAAAAAATACCAGCACTACAAACATCCGGCGTACTTTTTAAAACATTGTGGGAGATGGAAGATGATGTACATGCTATACTAAAAGCCTATGGGGTGGAAGCAGCCAAAGAAGTCATCATCCGGGAAGTACAGAATGTTTTCAAGTCTTATGGGATATCGGTAAATATCCGACACTTGATGCTTATTGCTGACTATATGACGCATTCCGGTGGCTATCGCCCTCTGACCAGAACAGGGATAGCAGACTCCACATCCCCTTTTGTCATAATGTCTTATGAGACAGCATCCAACTTCATTGTTGAAGCAGCTCGTCATGGGAAGGTGGACACCTTGGAGACTCCTTCTGCTAGAATTTGTCTTGGTTTGCCGGTGAAGATGGGAACTGGCTGCCATGACTTGATGCAGAAGCATGAAATATTATGTCGCAGTAATGTTCCTTGTCCTTGACTCTAGATCTTTGGCCATCAACTAATTTTGACACCATATGTACAACTGTTATTTGCAAACATTTATGATTATTTATTGAGAAATGTTGAAAAGTAATTTTGTTTCCAGATAAAATTATAGTCTCGACTGCCATTTCTCAATCTCACATTTTTCATGTCTTATTTTTTTGTTCTTAACTTCTAATATATAATAGTTGCTCGTATAATACAGTCTTTTTTTTAATTTGCTTTGCATATTTTAAATGAACTCAAGTTGATATACCTCTACTGTCATAAATTGCTTAGAAAAAACAATCCTAGTTATTTCCTGGATTGATCATATGCTCGATACGAAAAGTCGTTGCAATTTAGACGATTGTCTTGCATTTGTCTCTGCAATGGTTTGATTTCGGGACATTTTTGTTCTGATAAATGCTTTGGGAACACACATTTTATTTTAACAACCACACCGTATAAACATACCCAACCAACTACCTTTTTCATTTTTTTAATGTTCTCTCCACCTCGGTTTGCGTGTCCGTCCTTGCAGCCAAGTTAACACATGGTACGGTGTCTGTACTTGTTGTCCTATTTTTATGTTCTAATAGCAAGTCTGTTTTGTTTTGAGAGACAAATAATGGACCTGGTGTCTCCTGTTTCTATAATATCTACGGTGTCTGTACTTGTTTTTAGATCTTCTATATATATATTTTTATGAAAGTCTTGCAAAGAAAAGTAAAAGGGTAGTGATAACTTTTGCCCTTAGGACACATGTTAAAAAGTCTAAAAAAGAAATATTCTCTAAAATTTTGTGCATTTAATTTATTAAAAAATTAAAGATTAAATGTAATACATGCATCCAATAAATAATTTATATATTTGATTCACTAACTTGTGCCTCAAGGACACGAGTTAGCATTTTCCAAAGTAAAATAATCAACTCAACATTTGATTCTTAGGTCGAGGTTTTCGTTGTTTTGGCTTTTGAGTTCTTGACACTTTAAAAATTCACAACTATTTTATCATTGGTTGAAAAAATCTAATTTTATATGGGAGACCTTATTTATTTTATTTTTTGTTAAGGTGGGAGACCTTATTTTAATGTCCTAAACATGTCTGTAAAAACTAATAAAAAAGTTTAATTTTTATATCACTTTTCTGAACTTCATATTTACGGGAAATTTTTTTTATCAATTTTTCTGTCCCTCAATTAATATAAAAAAAAATTGTGAGGGTTATTTCTAGTAAAAAAATTGTCACATCATAAAAAAAATCCACCTAAATTATAAGGTTAGAATCAGTGTTTTTTTCTTTTTTACAATAGCATTTTTTCAACTTTCGCATGTATTACATGGACAATTTAAACAACTAACCATATTTTCTATTGTATTTTATATTATGTATATATTATTAAAAAAAAATTGGGACTAATTTGGTTCATCAAATTAAATACAAATTAAAAAGAAGGAGAATTGATAAATGACAATAAAGGAAAATAATGAGTTGCAATACTCAGAAGATAGGAATTGTACGTAGATTCAACAGAAATTGCTTTTGTAAAGTTGAACCAAACATGCGAGAAATTGTTTTTTTCAATTATTTTTTAGTAAAAATTGCTTTTTTCAATTATGAGGCTGTAGAGTTGCTTATGAACTAAGAAGAATCTTAACCAAACAATCACAAAGAATCCGATGTTTGAAGTTGTATTACATACATTAACTAAAATCAGAACATTTTTTTGTTCTTTACAAATTTGTTTTAATAATAAAATTATTTTTCAAATGTAATTTGAAAATAAACAACGTTGTTTGCACTAAATGTAGGAGCATGCTACATAATATCATCGTTCATAATTTAATGGCTAAAAATTCACATTTATTGATGAATAACTGGGATGTTCATAATTTGAATCACGATTGTACATATATTATATAATGTCTCTACCAAATGAGTCAAACTAATGAGGATTCTCACTTTACTCTTTTATTAGATGAGAAATGTTAATAACACTTTTTTTTTTCTTCAAGAGAACTCTCTTTTATTAGGTGAGAGTGAAACTCATGCGGATCTCATCACTTTACGTGATATCCATTTTCAATATATGATACTCATATAAATTTCATTTAATAAAAAAGTATATTTGAAATAGTGTCAATTTTTTTTTTTATAATGCTAAAGCACAAATTAATGAATCAAATATATAAATAATTTAATCTTTAACTTTTTAATGAATAAAATCCTCTTTATGGATAAAATTAATAAAATTGTTCTAGTAAATAAGACTAGAAGGGGTCCCGTGACATAACTCAGTTGATAGAACAATACATTATTATATGCAGAGGCCGGGGTTCTAGCCACTTGGTGACAAAAAAAAAAAAGACTAGAAGGGAAAAGAAAAAGACTAGAAGGGAAAAAAAATCTAAAGGAAAAATTAGGAATTTAAAATTGAAAGAAAGACGACTCTTATATTATTACATAATTGGGGATTTGAGATAAAAAGAAGCGATGAATCTAATCAATTCGTTGAAGACCATCATCATCATCATCATTCGTTGAAGACCAAAGAGAATGAATTAAAACTCGCACCACTCAACCCAACCCAACCCAACCCAACCCAAGTTGCTCCTCCGTCCGTCCGTCCAGGTTCTTTTTTTAATTTAATTTTCTGATAATTGATAAGAAGATAAATCAGAGTTATTAAGATAATAGTGAATTTTCCTTTATTAATTTTAGGTTTTGTTATATGCTACACCTGATGGCGAATAAATCTAAAGAAGAACCGAAAACTGCTCCTGAGCCTGATAAATGGTACAATCTCACCTTAGGTTCTTCTTTCAAAGATGATTCCTCTAACAAATACTGTACTCTCCGTTACGAATTTAAGCCTGCTTCAGTTGATAAGACTAAGTCAGGATTACTACGCAAGACCAAAGAGAATAGAGTCTCTGTCGAATTTCATAACAATCAGATTGGAAAACCTAAAGTCACTTTTGAGGGTAATAGCGAGGAATACAAAGAAAACGATGCTGTTTTGTTCTTTGATGGTCAGACACTTCGATTGGAGCGTCTCGATAGAGCTGTAAAGCAACTGCGCCATCTTCGAAAGCCTGGTGAGTCTTCAGCTGCTGCGGCTGTATCTGTTACTGCCCCATCTGGACCGGCTATGGATCTTCGGTCATCTCCTATTGGGAAGCCTTTAAAACCAGCCTCTTTTGGCAGTGGCAGGAACTCAAATCAAGCTATACCAGTAAGTGCCTACTGCCCCTTATATTTAGCTTAGTTGTTGTAGTCTTGTTCGTTACATCATAAAAATGTTATGACTTGTAATATATATTAATATTTTCAGTGTTTTTATGGAAGTTGATACTTTACTGAACCCGATACACACGTAGTTTGTGTGTTAATATCATATACTTATCTTTGTCATACCGCTATAACATCAATCTATATTTGTAAATAAGTATTTAATTTTTTATTGGGAGGGCCGGGGTAATGTAAACTTGATTGTTTACATACAAACATACATAGATACATACATTTCACTCAGCTACTTTTTTTTTTTTTCACGTTAAAATAAAGTGGATTATAGAATGATTTGAAGTTGGTGATTTGTATTTTTGAGGTCGGTGTATGTTGGGCTTCTAGATGAAGAACAAATACACTTACAAATCTCTTTTAGAAGGTTTTGATTTTGTTGTTTTGGCTGAGCTGTTACTTCTATGGTGATGGAAGTGAAGTAAATGATTCATTCCTTGTTTTTCTTTTCTCTTTTCTTACCTTATTCTCTTACATTTATATTGATTCTGCATAGGTTGAAGTGGAGCGTATTGATATTGGTGAACCTGAAAATACTGGTATGTCGGATCTGGTTAGAAGGTTTTTTGTAGTAGAATATCTGAACTTTGTGTAGATTTCCTTGATTAATTGATTTTCTCTTCTCGTGACATGTGAGACATCCCTAGCAACACATGTCTTTTTTGTACGACCTTCTGTTTTTCGAACTATATCGGTTGCATTTCTATTTTCCCACTGTGCACCCTTTTCCTTCAATCAGGTACATGGAGGATATACGAAGACCCCATCTACTTTGTGGAAACATTTTATATTTTTATTTTCTAAAACATGTGTTCATTTTAACTTCCTAATAAGATGTGAGACTCTTGAAGTGAACCATTGTGATGAAGAGAAGATGATAATGCTTTTCTAGAAATAAAGAAAACATTTCTTTTGCCATTTTCTTTTTTCCAAAATATGCATACAATTGTTTGATTACTTCAAGAGCCTCTTATCTCCCTTTTTAGTAAGTAAAATTAACACAAATTTAGAAAAGATGTTTTCACAAAGTAAACGGGGACTAAGCTTTTCATTTTCATCTTCATCGTATCATTCTAACTTGGTGATGCCAGATATAGACTGTTGTTTGAATTTTCACAAAGTAAACGGGGCCTAAGCTTTTCATTTTCATCTTCATCATATCATTGTAACTTGATGATGCCAGATATAGACTGTTATTTGACATCTGTGAGAAATTATTTTTATTATTATATCAATTGTTGCTTAAATTTATTTAATGCATGCTTTCCAACATGACAGTTTTCGTGCTCCGTTGCTGCTTTTTCCAAAATGTGTATGTAATTTTCTATGCAGACACGTATGAATTTTTTTTCTGGATGTATGCTTCATTGTTTTCAGAAGTGATGCGTACACAACTGATGAAATAGTTTGCAGTGACTTTGCTATTAATCTAATGAATTTAAATTATTTTAATTTTGTTGATGTATGACAGGCATCAAATTTGATTCTAAGAGGTCATCTGATCATCTAACTGAACTGCCCACTGTTTCTGCTACCTCACCAGCTGCCATAAATGGAGTTGAGGAACATCGAGAAATAGATATTAATGACCTTTTTGGCAGTGGAACACCTGAGGATGACAATGATATTGAAGAAAGGGATAATGTTGAAGAAAAGGATAATGTTGGATTTGACATGAATGTTCCACTCACTGATGATGAGATCGCTGATGTGGATGATAGTGGTGATGAGGTGGACAAAGGACCCAATGCTGCTGAGGCTCTGAGAGCCCACATGAATGCTGAGGGGAGAGAGGAGCAAACATCTACTTCTAGCAGCAGTAGTGGCAGTGGAAGCAGTAGTGCTAGTGGTAGTGGGAGCAGTAGCAGCAGTGACAGTGATGGCAGCGACGAAGACTCGGTTAACTCAATATAAAATTGCACAACTGTGGGTTTTTTCTTTCTTTTCCTTTTACCATCTATCGTTTTTGTTGCAAATAATCCAATATATAGAATGTGTTTAGTAAGCCTGGGTTAGAAGAATGTAGATTCTAAAAGGTTGGGAATTTTGTTAACGCTGATATGTGTGTGACAATTAGAGTGCAAGAATTTATTAATGATATGGTATATTTGATGTTTTAAACTGTCTTTGATTTTGCTTGTCATAGTTAAAACATGTACAGCAAATTTTAAGGCATACAAGAAACCCCCAACTTTTCATGAGTGACAAACTGGGCCGTTGGAGGCTAATCTTGCAGCAATGTCAAAAATTGACTCTCATGTAGATAAAGGGGATTTGAATCATACAGAGACACACCTCTTCTGAGTGTCCTTGGTTAATCCCTGTACCATGATGTTAGTAAGTTAGTGATATACATACAGAGACACACCTCTTTTGTGCATGACCATTTTGATACTGCAAATTTGGCAGATATTCAAGAAAAGTTGAATAAATATTATTTTTATTCACAAGGCTACAGAGCAGTGTCTTCCATAGGGTGCATAAATTTAACAAAATGTATGTAAACTATCATATCTAATTTGTTATAAAAAAAACATTATATATGAGGCTCTAGAAGTTTAGATGTTTAAATATTAGTTTACTGTCTTATTTGCTTTTGAGTGTCAAATGGGTTCTCAACGCATCTTGTGGATGCCTAACTTTGAGAAGGGACAGATCTGCAAGCTCATGAATTGCAGAAATGAGAGGTTGGCTCTTCCTGTTTTGTTCTCCAAACAATTAAAGCTCCACACATCTGTAACTGGTTGATTCTTTGCTTCTAATAACGTTAACAGCTCAGACATTTACATGGCATCAATCACTCAAAAGGGTGGGAGATTTGAGTTTCATATCTGACATGATCTACATATAAATAAGGTTATCTGATCCAGGTTGTTGTGGAGTAGGTTTATTCATGTGTCCAATGTTATTACCTATTAGGTGGTTCTTTGGCTCAGGTAATGTTTTTCAAAACTATATGTTCAATCGTGGTTGGAAACTCAGTTAACTGCCAGATTTTCCAAAATCCCTTCCCAAAGCTGTATTTCTTCTTCTTGTATACATCTTCCAATACTGATTAGCCTTATTAGGCTCATGCCTAAGTACTAATTCAGAACAGTTTATACGAGGAAACAGTGAATTTTTTTTGAAAAAGTTTGACTGTTTGATGCATATCTCTCAGGCTCTCACTTACCAATTGTCTAAACCAACCGTGGTTCTTATTCATGCTCAATTTGTGTACAAGAGCTGGACATGTGAGACTAACAGATTCCAACATCTATTTTTTAAATCGCTGCTTTAGCTTTTTAGACAATATGCTTACAACTGACATAATAGAGAGTGGATCTAACATAACCCCTAGTCTGTCGATTTGGAGAATGATAATATTTTGATGCGGAATTCTTCCTATTGATTTGCATGTAAGTATGAACCTGAAGTTTAATTCTATAATTTTAGATTTTTGTACATGCATGTGAATCTACCTCTATTTACTTTTCTGCATCTTATATGTTTGAATTCTGCAGAAAATAACTCCAATTGAGTTAGATTGTATGCATGAAGGGATGGTAGCAAACTGTACAAGTTTACTACATAACTGCGCTCACGTTACATGTTTAAGGGTGTGAAATTCTGTTTTGCATTGCTTTTCTTTCTGCAAAACTTGAGATTCAATTATGATTTATTATAGATTTTGAAGTGATAGTAATAAAGATGAAAAATGGTACTATACAACATTAGAGATAAGTATCTTCAGAAAATCAAATAAAAATATCTTAGCCAAATTTAAAAGTGAATAATTTTATCACTCAAATCAAATAAAAAATATAGAAATGATGGAAATTTTTGAATAATTTTAGTTCTGATAATTTTTGAGTGACTTTCGGTATTATCATGTCATCAATATAGGATATTGTTTTGAGCAAACAAATAATAGGTGATTATCTCTAGTATTACCATTCATTCACATTTGATTAACCATAACAGACAGAAGTAGTTTAAGCCGGTCCAACGATTTTTTTAATTCAACACAAAATTGTACTCAGCATAGAAGGGTGATCAAGAGTTGACTATTGACATATTCAATGCAAGATCTGAAAAGTATTCCCTAAAAGAAATATTATGTGTTAAAACCTAGTCTAACAACCAGTGTTGGTCCCCTCAAGTACATCTAAGTATAGGGATCCAGTTTAAAGAGAACTGAAGATTTACTGAATTTGGACCCCTCACACCAAAGTCAGTTATTAGCTGGATGGGGGAATAAGTTAAACTTGGTTGAATTCCGCTATGAAGACCTTATAATCCGCATAATCAAGTTACTCTACTGGGGCTCTAAATAGCATGGAATTACAGTTTTAAAGGGATGCCATGTGCTTTTTGCGGGCCTCACAAGTTGAGAGTATATAGAAAGGGTTTGAATCAACACGTGCACTATAACCTTGAAATTCTTTATGATATAGCTTTACTTGCTGCATAATGTAGCTGTATTAGTCTATCCGAGTGAGTATTGAATGAAGTTGAATAGTGTAGTTAAGATTATCCATCAACCGGAAAGAGTGCACACATCCTAGTGGAGACACTCTAGTTAAGAGGCTATGTACGAAAACCAAGGGATTAAGACCCCTTCTCCGAGAGTCAACCTTAGATTAGTGTCGCAGACGTCCCAAAAGATCGAAGCTTGTGCAGATAACTTAAGGTGTCATAGTAAGTTTAATTGAATACATAAAGGATAGCTTGATGATAAGCAGAAAACTTCTGCATAATTTTAGTAACCTACCAAATTGATTGAGTTTTTTTCGAACATTTGATGAAATAAATTCACCATCCTTGATATATTTAAAAGCTTGCTGAAGCTGAATTGAGAACATTCACTTCACGTTTCTGGTGATAAATCAACATCATTGGTTAGTACACTGTGCTAATTGACCCATTTTATACAATGTCGGAAAATTGATTGGGGCTCATCTTAGACGAAACGGCAATAATGGAACTGCCTTCATCCTTACACCATTTGGTCGGGCTAGAAGAGTTGAGCTTGCACAATTGCTCAAGGGTTGAGATTATTGCATCTTCCATTGGAAGTCTAACCAAATACTATACAGAACCTGAAGGCTGAAAGAGTTGAGCTTGCACAATTGCTCAAGGGTTAAGCTAAGCATTACCTACTGTGAATAGCTTGAAACTTTTCCAAGCAGTATTTTCAAATTGAAGCTGACAAAACTTGATTTGCATGGTTGCTTAATGCTGAAGACCTTTCCAGAGATCTCAGAGCCAGCAGAAACTTTTGTTCACATTAACTTAACAAAAACAGGAATTAAGGAACTGCCTTCATCTTTGGGGAATTTGGTCGGGCTTCAAACCTTGTGCCTGAAGTTATGCACTGAGCTGGTGTCACTTCCAAACAGCATTGTTAATCTAAACTAGCTATCTGAGATTGATTGTTCTGTCTGTTGCAGTTTAACAGAAATCCCAAATAACATCGGTAGTTTGTCATCACTGAGGGAGCTTTCACTTCAAGAAAGTAATATTGGGAACCTTCCTGAGAGCATAGCTCATCTCTCAAGTTTAAAATCACTTGATTTAAGTGATTGCAAAAGGCTTGAATGTATCCCACAACTTCCATTGTCTCTAAATCAGTTGTTAGCGTATGATTGCCCGTCCGTTGGAAGAATGATGTCAAATTCAAGGTTGGAACTTCCATCAATTTCCGACAAAGATACCTTTCAATTTCATTTAACCAATAGTCGAGAACTGGATGAAACTGCTTGCAGCAATATTGGGGCTGAAGCATGGCTTAGGATCACGGAGGAAGCATATAGGTCTTTTTTTCTCTGTTTTCCTGGGAGTGCTGTTCCTCGTTGGTTCCCTTATCATTGTATGGGACGTCTGGTAACCATGAGAAAAGATTCTCAAGATTTGCCTAGCAACAAAAGGCTTGCTGGTTTTGCTCTTTGTGTCGTTTTGGGACGTGAGGATATGGACGATGCAATAGAAAGTAGAAGTAGCTTTACATACAGATTAACATTTCAATCTGATGGTCGCATACATGTCCTTCCTAACTATGACAAGATAAAATGCTACTTCTATTCGAAGGGTCGAAGTAGGTTAGTTGTCCAAGATCACACATTCATATGGAAACATAACTTGGACTTTACTGGTATTGACCACAAGTTCTTTGATGCCCACAACTTCACTTTTGATGCTACATGGAGAACATTGAGCCACACCATTGAGGCTGCTCGTTTTATTTCATAACATGGTATACAAGTGTTGTAGGCCTGATGTGGTTTTTTTTTTTTGAATCAGCAAAATTTATTCACGTCGAGTTATACTAAAACCGTACCACTCGCGGATAAAATAGAAAGGGACATACAAGTTGGTGTCGTACATAAGGCGGAACACCGAACAAACAAAAATACCAGGAACCAATAAAATCCACAACAAAACATCCCACCTACCAACTAGTCTAGAAGCTAATATATACACGGAAGAATTATAGCAGGAATCGAAATATCCTAGCCATAACAATAAGACCCAGCCAAGCATATAATTGCTTCTAACACTAACTCCCTAACTACTAAGCATATCCACTGACAGTACAAAATAATTCAGC
>Ga0315915_1000965_pt1 | contig 33044 bp, 12 predicted proteins | sample MpolbnodulesMG_FD_207738 | JGI IMG/M metagenome (GOLD analysis project Ga0315915, IMG submission 207738) | Medicago polymorpha root nodule microbial communities from Los Angeles, California, United States - branched nodules | ecosystem: Host-associated > Plants > Roots > Nodule | place: USA...
TTTCACGTGGATTTTTTTTTGCACTATTTTTTTTTTCATCCCATGAATTTTACTTAGAGCATATTGTTTTCTTTCATTTTTTTAATTAAAAGTTGGTGAAATAATTAAACTAAGACAAGATATTTTAAAGTCCAAAATAAATTAGCAATTTCAAAGATAAAACATATTCAAATAAAATATCAAATACAAAATCATTAAATGTGTAATTAAATCCTCTTCAAAACAAAATAGCATCCTTTTAGATAGTATTGACTACAGCTTTTATTAATTTTAATTAGTTACTTATTATTTCTCACTTTAATTAAAGTAAATAAGTAGAATCTATGAATTAATTGTTTCTTAACAAGTGTCCAGGACACTAGATAACATTACCCTAAAAAATTTATCGTTGAAAATCATACACAATAAATATTAAAAATTAATAATAACTATAACACGACTCAATTTCACTCTTCAATATATCAAATATTTTTACAAACTTTTATCATTTGAGCGGTACTTATGAGACATATTTAACCGCGTCTTTACTTTTTAAAAGAAAAAAGAAATAGCATATGCATATGCAATTAGCACATGCCCACAACTACAAGTCAAGCACCACACATTTCTCAGCTGCTCTCCACTAACTCCACCTTCTTGATTACTCAATCCCCATCGTTTTACTATTCCCATCGTTTTCGATGTGTCTCTTTTTGGTAACCTTCAATTTTTAGAGGAAAGAGACACTAATAATCTGAAGTTGAGTCGAAAAGTAAAAAAATTGAAGAAAATAATCATTTTATCTAATAATCGTCAAACTTATGTTTTTTAAACAATTCGTCATTTGATTAAACTTATTAATTACTTAAATCCAATTATTTGGTTAATCGATCTCCATCGTTTTCGATGTGTCTCATGTGAAGAACAACAACACGTACACCTTGGTGCCTTGGATTGTCCTTCCTTTCCACTTGCAATGAATCTGCCAAACTACCTCACCTACATGACACCACAAAGCAATTATGCTCATGCTGCCTCGTGGTGAGTAGTCAAACACACCCTATCTTCTTTGAAGGGTCGATATGTTCCCAAATTGCACCTCTTCGTTTATAGCAAGATATTGTAGCAATAATAACACTTGGCCCCACCACTTGACGTACTCTTTGTTCTTTTCAATATTTGAAGAAGTAAATCGTCAATTTACTTTCTGAAATTGTAGGAATGAGATTTGAAAACTTGAAATCTACAAATAGATATAAAATATTCCGATTTTGAATTATTTTTGAGCAACTTAATCTTTGTGCTAACTTGTACATCTAATATACTAAAAAGACTAGTCTCTTAATTATACCCTTCCTAGGAAACTATTTTTTAAATTATATCACTAATTATCAAGTTAGTTTCAGGTTAAGATGTCTGCTCTGGTGGTTCGTGAGTTGAGGGATGTCTTTTTGACCTGTGATAGAAGTCTTGTGGGCCGATCGTTTTTGATTCGAGGTCGGGAGCAAGTTTGTGACTCAAGTCCTTTTAGACTGTTGTGATGTCTCCTCCAATAGACCGGAACTTAAGTGGTGGTCGAAGCTCAACGTTTGAAGCAAAATCACTACCAGGTACCTAATTGATCATTGTTGGCAGTGTTGATTTTGAGGAGTTGTTGTTAGGGGATTCAACACTTTGAGGATGCTGGTGGTTTTTCTTTGAGGGTTTTTAGTGTTTTTATTTTCTCTTTTTGGTGTGATACTTGGGATTTAATCCCCTTATATATAATATAGTTTGCCATTAATTTTTTTTCCTTAAATCATATCCCTTATTATCAAATTAGTCCATGAATTATATATGCTAAGTTTAATTTCAAGGATCAAATTCTCGTTAATCACAAACATGAAATATGATTACACACGGTAGTGGAGTCCATCTAGGGCTTGGGTGAGTCGCGCCGCACCCCATCAAAACAATTTATTTTTTTATAAGGGAAGTTTTGACTTTTAAATAAAATTATATTATGATCCACCCTCTTATCTGTTTATGCTTGGTTGTTCGATGGCGACAATTAATTATGATAGAATTGATTTTGGTGAAAAGTAGTTCTGATTAAAAATGATTTGTGTTTGTATACATTCATATAAAATGAGTTGAACTTCATAGAAATGAGCTCTTGATCTCATCAATTCGTGTGTGAAAATCTATTCTAGGATCAAAAGTTAAAAATCCTAGGTTCAAGTAGAATCAATTCCGGAAGCAGAATCAATTCTACTCGACAACAACCTAAGATGTTAGAATCAATTCTGGACCCCATAATCATTTATGGTTCCTCTAGAAGTGAAATCAAACATACACTCCACCCCAGTATGCATTATTATCATGCTTTCAAGTCAATCAAAATACATAGATAACTATTTTAAATTTTTAAAGTATGTAATTTAACTTTTTGATAGACAACTTTTTACTTAATACTTGTTAAAACATAAGTTTTATGTGTATATATTATAGTTTATTTTTGTGGCTCATCCAAACTTTTTTCTAACTCCACCATTAATTATACATAAAATCACGTGTGTTGTAAATTGTTAGGCTTAATAGCAGTTTTCGTCCCCTAACTTTCACGAAGTTGTGATTTTGACCCACTAAGGAAAAAAAACTACAAAACCGCCCTCTAAGTTTTGCAACTGTAGCAGTTTTGGCCCCCAAGGCCAAACAAAATATTAAAAAAAAAACACGCGACACCTCAGTTAGGGTGCCACGTCAGCGTAGGCCGAGTCAAAATTGGCCTTGGGGGTCAAAACTGCCACAGGTGCAAAACTTAGGGGACGGTTTTGTAGTTTTTTTTTCTTCTTAAGAGGCCAAAATCACAACTTTGAAAAAGTTAGGAGGCTAAAACTGTTATTAAGCCAAATTGTTATTGGGGTCTAGGACGTCAGCCCTCCATATACACTCCATAGTTTATCTAAAAAAATATTTAAGTATTAATTTTTTTTTTTTGAATAAAGTATTAATTTATATCAAGTGTCTTGTATTCATTTAAATAAACTATCTTTTTCTGATATTTTTATATTAATATATAATTTTTAGTTTTTCACAATTAATGTATAAATTATTATATAATTTTTTGACACAATCAACATTGATTCAATTAGTAAAGGTTCAACTTAAATCATATAAAAAAAACGAAACATAAATTCAAATCCAACTATTGTTGTAGGACATCTCGTTAATGGATAATACGTAGTGTTCTAAATTTTGATGATATTTTTTTGAATCTAGTGAGATTTTGAATCCCAGTTCCCTTAAACTTCATTTCATGAAAAACAAAGTTAAGTTATTATATTTGTGTGGTTGAAAGCATGAGAAACTACTTTTACTTTTAATTATCACAACTGGTGGCTTAATACGTTGTCTTTTAAGGTTAGCTTTGTAGATATTTTATGCTCTTTTCTTTTTTCCTTTCTCTTTCGTTATTGGACTCATTGTAATTCGCACCCACTTTGGTACTTCTTGTGTTAGGTAGGTTGTTGTTTTTAGTGCTAATATAATTTATCTTAGTTTTTAAAAAAAAAATTAGGGTTAAATATGTTTTTGATCCTTATAAATGTATTAACTTTTCATTTTAATCTTTCTAATACTTTCCTTTGACTTTTAGTCCTTATAAAATTTTCAATCACCACTTTTGGTCTCTATTTTTAAGTCAATTCATGTGTAACATTTATATTTTTGATGAAATTGTGTGGGATATTGTAAAAGCCTCACTAAAAAAAATTAGAATTTTTCAACAAAATATAAATTAAATATGATGATTTTTTACCGCTAAAAATATAAAAATTCTTACTTAAAAAAATAAAAATTCTTAATTAATTAATGTTTTGTTAAAAAAAATCAATTTTTGTTTAGAAAGATTCTTATAATATTATAAACATTTTAGTAAAATTTTATTTTTTTCTAAATATGAGTCCACTTAAAAGTAGAGACTAGAAGTGAAGATGTAAAACTTTTGAGGTACTAAAAATAAATAAAAAAAATAGAAAGACCAATGAAAAGTTAGTATGTTTATAGGGACTAAAATTATATTTAATCCAAAAAATAATAATATTGAAGAGTGTATATTTATTTATGGGTTATGCTAACTAGACACTAGTTAAGAAAGTAAAAAAGTAGAATTTTTTTTATTAAAAGGAACATGACTTTCATAAATTTAAAAATTTAACTTTTTACCATTTTTTCCTTGAAAATTTTCTATATTAATTTCCTTAACTAGTGTCCGTGAGCCAATAACTAGTATTTCCTTTATTTAAATATGTATGGAATAGGAGTCAATCATGATTGAATTATACTCATATATATTTAACCATGGTCAAGTGTACATCAACAACAAAAAACCATGGTTGAGTTATTAATACGTGGGTCCGTATCTTTCCAGTACAATCTATTGAGTTTTCAAACCTTGTTTTTCAAGATACATTTTAAACAACAACAACAATGATGATGATGAGATATATGCTCAAATTAAACTTATCTCACAAACCATTAAGGAACTATCAAAACAGATTGCCAATCTCCATCAAGAGGTGTGGTAAAACAAGTGTTGTAGTCTGAGCTTTGCCAAGACGAGTCTTGAAAAATAAGAAGTTAAATTTGTCAGAATCAGAACCAATACAACAATTTTCCAAGCCCTAATATCCTTATCAAAAATAAATTTGTTAGCTTTAAATCGGTCAATTTGGTCATTTAATTTGTGTTAATATTTTTTTTTATGATGATTAAATTTATTTATGGTAACACAATTTAGCCTCGTAACTTATGAAAATATACCATCACATCTATCTATTAAGGGACTAGATTGCGTTAACTTACAGAAATTATTGGTGTGGCGTCTCCTACGCAATCAACTTCCTACTAAAGATAACTTGGTTCAACGTGGTATTCTTAATCCAATAGATGACATGTCTTAGAATCAGCTACTCACATTTTTTTGCATTGTAATATTTTTGGTGTTTTGTGGTCTAATGTGCGGACTTGGTTGAGAATTTATTCAGTCCCTCCTGGTGACCTTCGACAACATTTTATTTAGTTTACCAGGATGTCAGGTGTCAGGTTTGCCAAGATTTGCTCATCTTTTCCTGACAGTTATTTGATTTGCTACTATTTGGGTGACTTGGAAGGAGCGGAATACTCGTGCGTTCCAAAACACGACAGCTACTTCATCTACCCTTCTTGAAAAAGTTAAGCTGCATTCATTTTTATGGTTGAAATCTAAACAGCCAGCATTAGCTTATACTTATTTTGATTGGTGGAAACATCTGCTTCCTTGTATGGGTGTGTTCTTGTAATTTTGTTTCTCGGTTGGCCCTTTAAAGGGCAATCTGACTCTGTATTTTTGTAACTTTGGTGGTGTTTCTCTTTCATGCATCTTGCGCGAGTGGAAACACTTTTGAGTATATATATATATCATTTTGATTTGTTAAAAAAAAAGTTACAGAAGTTATGAGACCAACTTAGCTTGTTTTAAAATAAAATACCAAAGTAAATTTTTAAAATAAGAAAATGATTAAATTGATCAGTTTTGAAGTTAAGGGACTAAAGAGGTATTTAAACAAAAAAATATGCTTTAAAGCTTTGATAAAATATCATAAACAATATGAACCACATATATCATTAATTGAATGAATCTAAAAAGTCAAATTTACTTATAATTAAGAACGAAGGAAGTATGATTTGGTCAAACCCAATGAGATTTGAAACTTGTATAAAGTGTGTGTTTGAAATTACACATAGTTTATCAAAATCACCATGAATTAGAATGATTCAATAAAAACTAGACTTTATAAAATTATTACGGCTGACCGTAATTTTATCAAACTTATTGAACATCCAAACATACATTTAATCAATTTAGAGAAGCAATATTTTTTTTATAAGGAAATGTAGACTTGATCATATTATTAGAAAAATCTATGCAAAAAAAAAAAATTAAGTTGGATTTCGATGTCTCAGTAGGATAAAAGAAAAGCTTTTTAAAAGCGTCGATAAAAATATTAGAGAACTTAAACTTGAAGTTTTGTGTAACCAAAAAAAGAAACTTGAAGTTTTGCAAAATTTCATAACTCAAATTTGAGCTATTTGAAATATATTCTTTTGAAGAACTCAAATTTGAGTTTTATACAATTTCAGAAAATTCAAAACCTGGGTACTTTATAAAGATATTCTTTTTAAAATAAAAAGAAAATTTTGCTACGGTTAAAATAAAAAGATATTCAGTATACTTTTATGAGAAAATCAATTTAAAAAGAAAAAAAAGTATACTGAATATTTTTGCAAAAAATTCATTAATTTATTTAAAACAAGTTTTATTCACGATTTTAACCCTCAAATATTTTTTAGAAATAAAAAAGAAAGTGTTGGTAAGAAATTTCAAATTATTTGAGTTTTAAAATTCCGAAAAACTTTGGTAATTTTTTCTCTTCCAAAGAACTCACATCTTTATTTTTCTAAACTTATTTTTTTCTTTCAAATATATTGTACTTCTAACTTATAAATCCGGAGAAATAAAAATTGTGAAGAATGATAAAATGGGGATTTTGATAAAATTAGGGTCAGTAGGATCTGTAGGGGGGTATGAAAATTAAAAATCAATCTTTATGATGAATACAACATTTTATGTTACTGAATAGACTGGACTTCCAATTGTTCAAATCCAAGAAGCGTATGATTTTGCTAATGGACTTTGAAAATTGATTTTCCCACATCAAATTTTACTTAAAAACATTACTCCTAGCGTAGAGTACATGTACTATTGTAAGATTACAAAAACAGAACTCTTTTGTGCACCTATGGTTTAGATTCTATAAGTTGAACCAGTATTTTATGTGTCTGATTTATAGAATTTGAAATATGTCAATATATTGAAGCCATAAGTGTTTGAAAATTGGGGGTTTGTCACAGTTCAAATTTTATGAAGTCTCTATTAAATTCGAAAATTTCTACTAAAATGTGTTATATTCTGAAGTCTAGGTGATTTTGGATTCTATAATCTGAATAAATATAAACAGGCTTTGGATTATATAATCTACACGGGAGGTAATAATGGAAACTCATGGGGGTGGGGGGATAAGAAAAACTCTTGTAAAATTCCATGCATGGATGATGGATCAAAATAGGCATGTTATTCAGCAGGCCCAAAATGCTATTGAACTTTGAAAACCGCTCTTCTCCCATACAAAATTGCTCACTCCCACATGAGCAGACCAAAATAACCCTAACATGATTTAAGTCAATATCAACGTAAGTTAAGTCACGTTGGGCCAACATGAGTTAAATTACGTAGGTACAAAGCCCACATGAGTTAACTCATGTTGGTTTTAGGGAAGTTAAGATTCTACCAATTCCTCAAACATACAATATGTTATGTTCATTTTTTTAAAAGCATGTCATATCTTTGAAACATCAATTCATTCGTGATCCAAAATAAATCATAACTAAAAATACACAATTACACGAAATCAATTCTAATAATACACAATTTTATTTAGTTTTAATTTCATATGCGTTACATTATATTACATTACATTTTATCTAAATATGTCGTATCATCATGATGTTGAATTTAAATTAAATTGTTGAAAGTTTGTCGAAAATGTCGGCATTGAATTGTCTTATACTTAGTGTAAAAATTGGTAGTCTCTTTGAAAACTCAAAAGAATGGAGAACACAACACATGTATTCTACCAAATCAACTATATAGGCTATCACATCGAATCCCTTCAAATAGGATGGGTAGTGACAAAAAGGAGTGCATTCCAATATATTCTTTTGAACTTAATCCTACTCCCCTGCCAACTGACAAGTTTATATTGACAAAGGAGCTTGATCAAGCACAAAAAACAACTTAGAAGTGCATTCCCTTATGTCCCACTCATCTTATACGAATGAATTCGATGTGAGAACCTATATAGTTGATTCAATAATAAACACTTACTTGATTTTGGGGTAGAAATTGACGTTGATTGACTCAAGAATGAAGAAAATCGCACAAGAAGAGAGCAAAATCGTATTTGATAGTTGAGAAACAATGATTTATGTTTATGCCTTTTAAGTTCTATAGCAGAACTCAACATTACTTAAGTCATGTTGGTATGTACCAGCGTGACTTAACTCACGTTGGCCCAACGTGACCTAACTCACGTTGATATAAGGCAAACATGACTTAAGTCATGTGGAGGGTTATTTTGGTCAATTCATGCTGGAGTGAGCTATTTTGTATGGGAGAAGAGCAATTTTCTTAAACTTTAGTGTTTGCCTTTGGTGCCTTTAGTTCATTTTTTATGAGAGTGAATGTTGGATGAATGGTTAAGAGAGAGATATGAACAAAAATTAACAAAGGGACTCAAATGCACCAAAGGCAAAGGCACCGAAGTGCTATCCAACTTTAGCCCGTGCCTTCCATCTTACCTGAATTATTTAAAAATATCATCAATTCCAACCATATATTTGTTGAGAAGATCAAATATGGACTTTCAGTGTAAACTATTTTCTTCTTTTTTATTTTGTTATTGGTACAGTGGTCAACACATACTTAAATAAACACGTGAGAGAAAATATGGTGATCCAAATTCCAACTCGAAAATATTCTCACAATAAAATTGTTAGGTTGTAACAACGAGATAAGAATTGAGTATTTTATTGTTGTTTTATTAAAGTGTTATAACATTGTATTCCATGACAATATTTTTTTTAGCAGATATTCCATGACAATATCCATTCCATTAAATTAAGCTATTGATGTACCAAAATAAAATAAAATTAAGCTATTGTTTATTTGTTCATTATATTAAATTTTATTTTGATAAATATGAAATCATGGAAACGATGTTTATACTTTTTCTAACTTTTTTATACACAGTGTTTTCATAATTTGATTATAAAAATAGATTTTTTTTTTATTTAGTTTTTTTTAACAAACCAAAGTGGAATTAGATTACCACATGTGATTCATCTCGCACAAAATGTGCAAATGTGAATCACTCAAAAGAGATACATTGAAAAAGGAAAAACCATGTTCACCTCTCTTGATAGAGAACTTCCTATTCTTTTACTTTTTTAAAAGTAGCGTCAATATCCAATAAACTGAGTTATGAAAATGACGTTCCTTCCTTAAAAAAAATGTTGTTCCAATAGAATATAGAAGTCTCCGTGAGTATAATTTAAATGGTAAAAATATTACATTATATATGCATAAGTTGGTGTTTGAATTTCAAATTCCCTACTTATTTATCTTAAGAGGTAAATTTTAGGTCAGTAGACTACTTGATAAGAAAAATAGAATATACAATTTTAACATCATGTATAAGTCGTCAAACTACGTTACCTATAAAAAAAAAAGGTTATGAAAATTCCTACTTTAGACATTTGTTGGAAGGTAAAAAAATGTTTATAGGTCTTGTTAACGAGTGCCTCCGGGGCACTCTTTAAGCTATCTAATTTAAAAAAGTCAAATATTTCGATTTCCAAGAGATTAATTACATGCATTTTCATAATAAACTTACTTTTTATGGTCCTTAACGAGTGCCCGGGCACTCATTAACATTTCCCAATTTTTATAGACTTAATCAAAGTAGTGGAACAAGCCATCCTATATGTTAGGAGATGATTTTTTATTGCCATCATGCTTTAGGCTGAAGAGTATGACTAGTAAATTTTGACCGAGAGCAGCTAAGGGGGAAAATGAACAATGATGTATTTTATTATTTTGAGAGGATGAACAATGATTTTTGTTACGAAAAATTTATGTAAAAATGCATAAACACATCATATTTGATCAATCAAGTTCTTATCATATTGCAAATATATGACTAGTAAATTTTGACCGAGAGCAGCTAAGGGGGAAAATGAACAATGATGTATTTTATTATTTTGAGAGGATGAACAATGATTTTTGTTACGAAAAATTTATGTAAAAATGCATAAACACATCATATTTGATCAATCAAGTTCTTATCATATTGCAAATATATTTGCAATTCATTTCATAGTTTTTACCGGAATGCATAATGCGACTAATACAATCATTTAATTTCTTTTTGATGAGCTGGGATATACCTTTTCTGAAGTAGCAATTTGAGCAATCTGAAGGAAAATTATATCTCTGGAAAAAAGTTTGACAAAATCTGCGCCGGTGGTGTTGAGTGTTGGTGCTGCTCAAGACGTCGTGTCTACCTCCACTCTTATTTCGCTACTGCTCAAAAGAGCATATGCTTGTTGTTGTTTTCAGGGAACTGTTGGCACTTGGATTTTGATACCGTGTTGGTGGTCGATCCATTCATCTGTTGTTTTTTTGTAACTTGGTTTCGTGGTTGTATGTGAGTTCACTGGGTTGCGCATGTGATGAGTAAACTTATGTTAGGATAGGTTAGAGTTGATCCACTTGATTTGTTATTCATGATTTATCCCCATTTGAGTTATATCTGGGTCAGGTCTAATGTCCCTCCCGTCTTTGTAGATCTTTATATTTATTTATTATAAAAAAAATTGACAAAAATATCGGGTTAGTTGGATGCTATCATATGAAAAATATAACCAACTCTTTTCTTTGCTTCTTTTACTGGCCATCCATCGGAAGTTTCGGGTTTGATACCGATATTTTAACAACAAATATAATAAATCTAAGTGTAGTGCTAGGTGTATTAATGTTTGTTCGGAAAGGGAGTGTGTGTGAGTTGTTTATTTCAAAGAATAGGCTGAATCCAACTATCTGCACTTTTTTCTTTATAACTAGAAAAACGTGCATGATTCGACAAATGACTTCCTACTAAATATATAAAAAAAAAAAAGTTAAGAACTATAGCATTTTGTGATTCATCGGTAAATCTACTTTAATTCTCTATCAACCAAGAATTTTGGAGCATGACCATGGGTAAAACTAACCTTTAACCAGTTTGAAGTTTAGACACATCATAGTATTAAGTTTTTTAAGTTTTAAATAGATCATTTTAAGTTTTTTTTTTTTTTTTTAGTTTTAAGTTTTAATACGTCTTTAAAAGGGTAGTGGTACATTAAATTAACAACTTAAAAGATCTATTTAAAACTTAAAGATTAACCCAGTATTTTGGTCAAACATAAAAGATCAAAAGCAGGTATTTGACCTTTCAGCTTACATTCAACTTATTGGATGAGAATCATCCAAGCCCACCTTAGTCTACATTGATAATTGATGCTAGCAACGGTGCATGCAAGCAACTTAGTTTTTTGGATGTTAATTTTTTTTATTGATTCTCTAGTGCTGCTTAACTAAGTTTGAGCTCAAGCTTTTCTTGTAATCTTACTGTGAGAAAGTTTTATTTCAGTTTTCTTGTTGAAAGTACACTTCTATTTTTAATTAATAATATTTTTATAAGGTAAATAAGCCTTATAGATGGAGGACTCCAAATGCAAATGATTTACGAGTAAACCATTAAATTGATCTATGTTTTTGTAAATCATTTTCAAATTAGTTCACGACTTTATTAATATATCAAAATAGTCTATGTCTTTGTCAAAAAAATTTCAATTAAGTCTCTCATCATGCGTCAAAAACATAAAGACATGGACCTAATCGAGAAACTTTTGACAAACACAATGACTAATTTTAAATACGAAAATGTTAACAAGTGCCCTAAGGGCATTGTTTAAGCATTTAAAAGTAGCAACTTTTGCATTGGAAATTGTACGGTTATAACTTCAACAAGTGTTTGACTTATATTTTTCAATGTATAATTTCTTTTTATTGCTTCCTTAAACAATGGCCTTATGACACTTGTTAATAAGACCCTTTAAAATATTAATAGAGTCAGAGACTAATTTGAGAACGACTTACAAAAACAGAGACTAATTTAATGGCTTACCCAATAATTTACTTAAGAACACTTAGGCAGGACCAGAGACCAAAGTGACAGCGTGGATATAAAAACGAACCAAAGATTCCAAAGTTAATTGCTAGCATTTTTCTTAAGAGAAAAATATTTAAACAACTATTTTGTGACAACTTTTTCTCTTATACTTACATTATGTTTTCTTTTTCTCTTTCTATTGTTTTGGTTTTTGTGTTAAAAACTACATTTCTTTGTATATTTTAGTTGCCTCACAATTTATTCTAGAATAAAATAATTGTTCAAATAACATTCTTCTTTCCTTAAATACGCATTTTCCTTAAATAAAAACCACAGTGACCCCTTTATTGGAAGAAAAAAACTACCAATGATCCCCTTTAACCAGCCTCTAATAAAAAACCATAATAACCACAACTTTTGATTATCATTTTGAATTTGATTGTAAAGTTTTATAATTTCATCGCGCTAATTAAAGCTTAGGTAGGGGATGAGGTTTACCATTTACACAAATTAAAGACAAATTCATGTTTAATTTCAGAATAAAACAGATACAAAGACAACAAAACATAACTAAAAAAAAACACAAAAAAAAACCTAAAAAACAAAATTCTTATAAAAAAAATGTTCACCAATCAACAACGTTGCTAACCTGCTAAATTATTACATACTTATAGTAATTATATAAAAAAAAAGTTAATTATTGTACTAAAAAAAAAAGGTTAATTATTAATTCCAAAAAAAGGGAGAAAAAAGACAGATGTAGATGCAATCTCCACGTTCGGAAAAACCAAGGTAACAACATCCTAGGAGAAACCAAACCTGCAGATGTTACACCGACGGCGCGTACACTCACACCCCAAAGAAACAAACTTCACGCGCCACCACTTTCTGCAGCTTCCGGTGCCACATCATTCAAATCAAAAGCTTGCCTTATAATCACCACCTCCCCACCAATCTTTTCCTTCTTCATAAAATTATCTCGGCCGCGGTCGACAGCGACAATATCATCTGCGTCGCTGACGACCGCGAGCTCCGCCGGTTTCTCAAGAGTTTCCCTCCATTGTCTTCCACCTTTTCCTTTGTCGTCAAAATATTTTACCACAACTTTCATTCTTTTGAGTATTGCGTAAAATTCTTCCACTTCTTCTTCTGTTGGAGCTTCACTACAATTTTCTTCTTTTTCCTTTGATCCTTTTGATTTCAATTTTTGCTTCATTCTTCTTTCACAATCTTCTTCTTCATCTTCTTTTGTAGCTCTCTTCTTCTTTCTCTTCTCAATTTCCATAACAAGGTTAATATATTTGTTTATTTGTTTATGAATTTGATACACAAGAGACAGAGATCAGAGAAGCATGAGAATATGAATATGAAAGGTGTATATATGTTTTGTGAAGATTTGGAGAAGAATAAAATAAGACTCTCTTTGTCGAAGAGAAGTCTTCTTTTTATTAAAAAAGAAAACAAAGGAATTTGGTTTAAAAGTAAAAAAGTATTGTTAATTTGGTTTAAATTTTTATCTTGTGTATCCACCAAAACAGAGGGCATTATAACATGGGAGATTCTATGGTAAAAAAACTATTTTGTTATAACTTTTATGATAATTTTCTGTCTCATATTTATATTATGTTATAATTTTTCTTTATATTGCTTGGTTTTGGTGTCAAGACATAAATTTCTGTGTATTTTTTGGTTGTCTCATAAAATGGTTGTTCAAACAACATTTCTTTTGCATAAAATTGCACGAAAAATCCTTTAAAAATTGAGCTTCAACTTAAGAAATTATTCATTTATGTGATTAATTAATAAAATGCAAATAATTGATTTATCTGGATAATTCTATAATCTCTAGATTGTATATTACCTTTAAAAAAAGGTATATTACGTCATTTAAAATACATGACATCATCATTTTAGTTTAGAAATACAAGGAAGAAACCACAACTTTTTTAAAATAGTTATTGGGTGAGATTGTGTATTAGTGATATTGGTGACTTTATTGTATTATGACGAAAGAGAATGATAGATTTTTTTTTGACGTTAAGAGAATGATAGATGATTGTGAGAGAATTAGAGATAAAATCACAAATATCATCAAAGTTTAATGTCATTCAAGTGTAAACCATCTTTTAATATGGGTAATCAATTTCATGATAGAAGGAAAACAAGGGGACCAAAATTGTTACTCTCTCCATCCCAAATGATAAGTTGTTTTGGAAGAAAAAAATGTCTCAAATTATACATTAGTTTTAAAATATCAATGGAACATTGATGTTACTTTTTTTTTTATTATACCTTTAACTATTTTTTATTTTTATCATTTATCCTTTTCATAATATTCATTAAGAACAATTTTGTAAAACAACTCATAATGGGGTGTAATATCTCCGGATTAGTTCCTTAATGGCTTAAAAAAAAAATTCTCTTAAATTTTTTTGTGTACTTTTCCTTTACAACCTTAATAGTATATTAGGAGTGTATATTATATGGTTGGAATGGTAAGAGATATGAGCTCTTTCAACAAAGTATTGAAAGATTCAGTCTTTACTCTTGGCTATGTAGAAAATTTAATGAAGAGTAGAGCACTCACATTGTTTGTTCAACATAATGTTTGACCAAAATTAAAAGCAAGTTGTGCAACTATTCCAAAAATTAATTATATTTTCCTTATACTTATATTTAATTTTGAACCTATCAACATAATCATTTTTAAGAGGATAAAAAATTAATTATATTTTCCTTATACTTATATTTAAGTGGATATTATTGTGGTAATTGGGTCTTCACAATTGGCCTATTTTGTACACCGGCATGTGAAAAACACGAGTTTTGTATAAAATTTGAATAAAAAATCAACTATGAATTTCATTTACTGTCAGAGAATATCTTCTTTTATATATGTTGGTGTATAATTAAAATATGTAGGAAATAAGTTTTATGGTAATGTAATTTAAGAGAAAATCACACAAACTTTTAAAAGATAAAAGATTGATGAACTTATATATTTCAAATAATTATTTAACCCAGTTCGTATTAATTTATGTGGATCATATTTTTTAGGTAGATCTTATTTTCTAATGTGGTGATTACACACAAGAACTTTATTCAATAAAAGAATAAAGGGTTAAATAAGTTTTTCGTCCTTATAAATATAACGAATTTTGATTTTAGTCCCTGAAAAAATAAACTAAATGTTTTCATCCTCACAAATTTTTTTATTTTGTTTTTCGTTCTTAATGGCCATTTTATGTTCATATAAACGGCAAAATTATAACTCTTTTATGTTCAAATTGTATCCATGTTATGTCCGTTTATTATATTCGACATTTATATATTCATATTATGTTCAAAAAATGTCAAAAACACGTAAAAATTATATCTATTAAAGACCAAAAACAAAATAAATTTTTTTGTGAGGATGAAAACATTCAGTTTAATTTTATAGGGACTAAAATCAAAATTCGTTATATTTATAGGGACGAAAAACTTATTTAACCCAAGAATAAATATTAAAAAAAAGTTAAGATGATTATAGTTAACAGTTAACACTACTTTGTATTTTTAAAATACTAGTTGAGCACTAAGTAATAAGATAATAAAACGTTAACCTACTGTACAAAAGAATAATGGCACTACTAACGAGATAGTGAAACCTTTGCTTTGAAAAAATATAAACTAGGTTATTAAATATTAAAAGGGAAGCAGAAAATAATGGAGTATATAATATAATAATTGTATAAACAACTTTAGAATTAAACAATGATATTAGGAAGACTTTGAGTGTGAAACGTAGACAGATGTGTTGAGAAAGATGAGAGTGATGTCATTGAAATTGGCAAGCTGACGTTTCATGATTGCGTCATTGCAATTACACGATATTTCAACCAACTCTTAATTGGAGAAATGTCACTTCCACTCGCACTCAAAGGTAACAAGTTACACACCAGCATTTGTTAAAGTTCTCGCACCAGATATGAGATGGTCGGATAATGGTAAATTTCACTCACAAATCGGTTTTGCGTTAAGCCTAATCATAATTTATAAGATTATATCAGAGCATTTTCAGGATCTATTGGGCTACATGTTATTAAGTTTACACTATCAGACCGTCCACCATTTATGTTCATAAACCAAGTCCAACAGTGTTGGTCGTGAGGAGGTGTGGACTTAAAAGTCTTATATTAGATATGAGATGACCTGACAATGTGTTTATAAGTCGAGGCAATCCTCATCTCACAGGAGTTGTCTTAGGTTCAACCACGATTTTTAAGAACATTTGCGTGGAATTGTAGAGATTAATTCATCGAATCATATAAAATCTTTATGGATGACAAAACTTAGTTTTAAAGAGTTTTATCACTATTGTATTATTAAGGAGATTATTCTCTTAAGCTTAGTAAGATTATTATAGATGACAAAACTTTCACTCAAAAGATTTAACATTATTTCGTTCTCAAAGTTGAATTCAAATGCATGATCCATGGTTAAATTGAAAAAAAATCTCTTGACATCTGATCTAAGTGTTACCGGATACTTAATTATTTAAGGTTTTCGAAAAACTATTTAAGAACTTTAAATATTCTTAATGAAAAAAAATATCTTGACATCTAATCTAAGTGTTACAGAGAATTGAATATAGCCATATGAGTAAGCCTTTATACTTTGTCGTTTTATGTTATTAACATGAATATTACGAGTTTGTTCGCATATTCATCATTTTTATCTTTAGCGAATTTGTATCTATCAATCTATTTTATCAATTTTCATAAAACTTATTATTTAAAATCTTTAAATAGTGCCACATAAGCCTTCCTTAACTTAACGATACTATAAAAATGTAGAATGGGTTTTAACCATCTCTATTGTCAGCAATACGTAAGTGGGGCAAGTGAAGTCACGCGCGCGCGTAGTTGGGTTGTTGGCTGAAATATGGGAGAGTTGTGTTGTCTTGATGAATGATATGATTCTATTTCCAGGTGGACCACATATGCATTCTGTTTCCATGATCAATCAAGTGTCATCATAATTCATACCAGTGACTAGTACACCCTTTTCCTAGATCATACTCCATTTGAAATAAATTACTACACTATAAACAAAAAAGTTTAGTGAAAACTTGATTTTTATGGACAAATTTTTTATTACTAGTTTTGTTTATAATTCATTTTAAAGGGAATAATAAATACTTGTTCTCAAATTATAAATTTTTTTAAAAAAATGTCTCTCGATTATACTCAGGGTCGGCCGAAGAACAACGTGACCCAAACAAGGGCTTTAAATTTAAAAATTTTGGGTTGGAAAAAGCCTTAAAATATATAAGATGTTATAAATATATAAGATGAAAATCTATTCAAATGTTCCTAGTTGAGATGGTAAAAGCATAATGTCTTACATCCTCTTTCCCTTATCCCTACCTAAGGTTCAACTCTTGGCTATTACATGCATAATAATAAGAAAATATACATATACGATAGATTTATGAATAATTCTTTTTTATATATAGGATTGTTTGTTCAAGTTGTCACTATAATATAAGCGAAATTTGAAAAATACCACAAAATGTGATAGATTTACGAATATTGTATTATACTTTTTTATATGAGGAGTGTTATTTGAACAACCATTTGATTAACAACTTATGTGACAACCATAATTTATAAAGAAAAAGTATATATTTGCACGAAAATCAAAGCAATTGAGTGATAAAGTAAAAAATGATGTGAGTATGAGAAGGAAAATTATCACAACAGTTGTCAAAAAATAAATGTTAAAACATCATTTCTGTGTTTATATATAGGATTATTTCTTCAAGTTGTCTTTGTAACATGCTTATGCCAATACATTTTCATAAAAATATCATGACAGGAGAACAAATCAACAAATCAAATAGCCTCTTAATTGATGAATTGAAAATTCCACCAGAGTCAAACCTACAGTGCCTGACAAGAAGAAAGAAACACATGATCCACGGTAATGGACTTCATTATTCTGTTATTCAAAGACCAAGAGGTTTGATTTGACCAAAGGTGTCTATAACATTTTTCCGATTACGACCATGGGAGATGAGTTGAGATACTTCCAACAAAATAAATTGAGTATATAATTTGAAGAGAGATATAGATATAAAAATTGGAGAAATGACATGTGTACATCCATTTTATGACAACTTTTTGACAACCCTCTCTCTCCTACACATATCATGCAGTTATTCTCTCTCTTCCTTTTTCCCCCTCTATCGTTTTTAACCAATAAAAAGAGAGAAAAAAAAAGTTGTCACAATAATTGTCTTAATTGGTTGTTCAAGTATCACTACCCTAAAAATTGATAGTGAGTCCTATCATTAAGTGAATTCAATTATCGTTAATTATTTTATACTTTTTTTTAATATTTTTGTGTCTTTATATCTTTAAATGAAAGAAATGGAGAGAAATATAAATAGAGAGAATCTTAACTCGGGGAGCATCATAAGTTTTTTATTTTATTTTGATGAACAAATTGGGTCTTACTTTTTTGTCCAAAAATTTGCCAAATTTAAAGTTTTGATCGAGAAATTAAAATTAAAATTTGAGACTGAGCTTGAATGAAAGAAAAAAAACATCAATTGTACATGATCTAATTAGGATTTAGTTTCAATAGGACCAGATTTAACTATCAAAAGATTACGTTGAATATGAGATTATATTGTAATTATGTATCAATATGCGAGGCTGATTCAAGAGTCACGTAGCCTACCTAAATAAGGGCTTTATGCCTCAAATTTTTAAGTTGAAAAGAAGCCTCAAAATATTATCATATGTAAATTTTTGAATAGAAAAATAAGCTAAAAGATTTATCTCAATTAGAAAAAAGGAAATGATAATCGGTGCCTTAAGGGCACTATTTAAATACTTTATATACAGAGATAAACCTTTGAATTTCATATTGATTGATTTAAGATCCTAAAATGAATGAGTACATGAGATCTTCTGTATATAGAGCTTGGACATTTCACAAATTAAGTACCTAACTACTTATCAACAATCACTAGCTAGCTCTTAAGGGATCAACCAATTTTTATTACATTAGACAAAAGAAAAATAGTTAAAATAATATGTGATATTACCTATTGTTAAAGAACTATTCTCACGCTCACCCTTATTTTTCAAGGGTTTGTGTTAGACCTTCAAATTGTGAGTTGAATTATATTTACCCTTAGCTACAAGGTAAGTCTAGAGATGGGACTGAATCCTCTCATGTGACTGAAGAGTCCAATGTAATCCCAGCTGTTAAATAATAAATACATGTGAGGAATTAAATGTCATAATAAAGAGAGATAATGGATTTAATGGTTTAAATTTTAAACCATAGAAAACTGCATAAAGTTTTACAGGAGGGAATCTACTCCCTCTAGAGATGAAGATAAATGGAGATAAATTCAAAAGTTTAGAAGAAGATTTCCTGCATTAAAATTTCATACATTTACACTATGATCCAAAGCGTTTTTAGTCTTTTTCATCACATAAGATATATCTATCTATTTTCTTCCTCGTTATAAAATTTATAATTAATATTGGACCATCTATGCCTAGAACCGTCAAATAAGCCACGTTATTTATTATGACCCATATTGAGATTTATTTATTTTTCCTCAATCCATTATGTGTGTTTGTTTAACTTTGGATAGAATTGATTCTGACAAAATTGATTTTGATAGAATAAATTCTGTCAGAATTGATTTTGAGAGAATTGCTTTATGTTTGGATACAATAATGCATAATTGATTCAACAAACTGAATGTTGTTTGGATAGTTTTGATCAAAATTGCTTTTGAATGTATAATTACTAAAATAGACATAGCTAAATACAAGTAAATGAACATAGTTAAATGTACATGTAGATCAATACTAAATGTAGATATATTATTTAATTTAAATAAATAAATTTTCTATGTATTAAATTAAAAAATAATAAATACGATAATTAAACCAATTTTTTACAAAAAAAATTGTTCATATATTTTATATTTTTTGATAAAATATATTTAAGTTAAATAATACTAGAGTTTGTTGCCAAAAATGATAAAATATAGCGTAAAAGAAAAAATACAGTAAATCTGAATGCAAACACCGTAAAGGAAAATCCAAAACATGGTAACTCATTACCATAAACATTTTTCGGGGGCTAATTTTTTTCGTTAAATTTTCTGATTAAATTTGATTCATCAAATTAATTACAAAACAAAAAGAAGGAGAATTGATAAAGGGCAATAAAAGAAAATAATAGGTTGTAATAATCAAAATATAAAATATATTGGAGAATTGATTCTAGTTAACCCAAAAGTTAGGAATTGTATCTTCAACCAGAATTGCTTTTGGAGGATATAAACAATTTTAAAAAGTCAAACCAAACATGATTGAAAACTCATTTTTCACTTTTGAGGTGCTGTAGAATTGCTTCTTGGTGGAAAAAAGCCAAAACAAACATACACTATATCATTATCCTTTTGTGGGTCTAGGTCAGGGGGCTTCACGGCCAATTTCTTTTGTCAGTTGAAACTGTTTTTGAGGTAATTTTGTATGTAAATTTTTTAACTCAAAAAATATTTTTTGGAAAAGAAATACATTTTTCCGTGAGAAAGTTTTGGAATTTTTTTTCTGAAAAAATGTATTTTGTTTCGGAAAAAAAAGGTGAGGACATGTGAGGTAGACTTTTGTTTTGGAGACTTATATAAATGGAGGCTTTTAAGCATTGAAGGCTTTTAGACCCATACATGTTGGGCTAGCATTTGAGTGACATAGAGTTGGGTATCCAACATGTTAGGGCCATGTTTTGAGGACTATATAAATTGACAATTATACCAAGATACAATGCATCACTATTTTAGATTTTTTATTTTAGTTTTTGAATCTTTGAAAACTAATGTTTTCATCTATCATTTTTAGGTTTTTTCTTGCTCTAAATTGTCTTTTCCCACTGTCTAGAGGGTGACTTCCAATGGGAGTTTGTGGCATGTTGGACAAAGTGGGGCATGATGAAGATATTGAAAAGTATGGTAGATAGGTCGAATATGATTCCATAATGGTGACGGTATAAATCCCCTACACAAATTTGAACTATCATTGTCCACAACAAAAACAAGAATTTAACTATCACTAGTAATCAATTAACAAGGAGAGCAAGACATGCAAAAATATACTTTTAAAATAGATAATGAATCCCAAGTAAAAAAGAAAACAAAAGATAACGAAGCCTCTTAACTTTTCATTCTCTCATTACTTTACAAGTATAAATATGATAATAGCGATACATGAGGTTAAATTCAAATATCATTCATATATTTTATATCATTCCCAAACTCTACTTATGGGAATATAAAAATAATAATAAGAGAACTCATTCCATAAATATAGCAATGGCATGCATGAAAACAAATCTAATAACCTTTTAATTGATGACTTGAAAATTCCACCAGTGTACCTAACAAAGAGAAACACATGACCCACGATTGTGGATTACATTAGTCAAATATGTGTGTCATGTAAAAGTTTGATTTGACCAAAAGATGTGTAACATTTTTCAACCACTATGATCATGGGTGAGCATCATATAAGTTTTTAAAATTTTGATCCGATCTCTACATCGAAAATATACTTTTATATATAAAGATTAATTACACATGAATAGAAGAAAGATGTAATAAACTACATCGTTAGATCTTTTTAAATAACAAAATTAATAATTGTAAACACAACATTTATTAACCAAGGAAACATGGCATTGTTATGCATGACCCTTTAAACTCTTTATAAAAGGTCAATAATTTCTAATGCTAGAAAGTCAAAAGTTTCAAAAGCAAACAATATAAAAATATATTAATCATAAGAATACACTTTCAATAAATAAAACTACATTTATATTTGGGTTAGTTTCAATCTGTCAGGATTTAGTTATCAAAAACATATGTTAAATATAATATAAAATGATAGTGTAATTATGTATCAATATGTTGCAAATCACACTCACCTAAACTTTTGTTAAAAAATGTTGCAAATCACAAGATTAAAAAAAGACATTAAAAAGAACATGACTCGTCTCATTGAAAAATTTAACTTGAAAGTTTGATAGAGAGGAAAACTCTATGATTTCATGTAATTCCCTATATTTACACTATGATACAAGGTATTTTTAATCTTTTCACCATCTAATACATCTCTACGTATTCTCTCTCCTACTCAAATTTATAATTGATATTGTCTAGGTGGATCACCAATATCATGCACCACCATTATTTTAGATTTTGAGTTTTAGTTTTGAATTTTTAATTTTTTTTTATCTACCTCATTTTTAGGATTTTTCACCCTCCAAATCGTCTTTTTCCCATTGTCTCAACAGTGACTTCATTGTCTAATTTGTCAAAAACAAAAGAAAAGAAAAACCATCTTTGTGAATTGTGCACAACAAAAACAAGAATTTCACTATTGCTAGTAATGCTTGATAAGGACAATGATTCGATGCCTATGCTTTAAATATAAAAGAAAAAGCATGTCGATCATTCTAAAGTTTGCTAAAATCACGTTAACCTCCTGTTTAGTTTAAAGCATTTTTCTCTCCTATTTAAACAGCTAATATTGTTTCCACTCATAGCTTATTATGCCAAAAAAGATTTACACAAGAAATTATGGCACACTATGAATTGACATCTAAGCATTTCTAATAGGGTTTTTTCATAGTGGGTTATTTTAACAATATTATAAAGAGTTGTATTATTTGAATAACTATTTGTATGATAATTTTTGAAACAACTATAAATTTACAAAGAAAATGAGACATTGACACAAAAACTAAAATAATAAAAAGAGAATGTAAAAATATAATATGAATATGAGTAAAAAATCATACACATAAAAATCATTTTGTTGTGCTATAGTGAGAGCCACTTGATAGTGGCTTGCAAGTTGAGTGCAAATAAAGTTATAAAAATCAAACATTAAAGTAAAATAAAACATAAGAGTGAAGATTCTAGTCTCACAATTTTCTTTCGGATCAAAACATCTCTGACATTTTCATTCGAAAGACAAATTAGTTCTTTTTTTTTTTTGGTATAAAAATTAATTCCTCTATTATAATGAGTTAAGGACTAATATGTTTTTTGAATGAAAATATCAAAAACTATTTTGATATTATTATTATTTTGTCAAAGATAAATTAAGTTGTGAGAAAATTGTAAAGGACCAAATTTAGTCTTCACACAATATAAATAAGTTGTTTAAAAATGATGTATCATTTTCGGAGCCACTTGAAAATTTCCATGTGTAAAAAAAAAGAAAAATTTCCTTAAAATTTTGTCGTTTGGATACTCTTATAAGAGATTTTCAATTAATATTTGTTTTTATTAAAATAGATCAATTAAAAGAACTTATGATACTTTGGTTTTGAAAAAGTATTAGAAATTTTGTACATACTATAGAGAAGATGAGATTCGAAATCAACTTACCCAAAATCATGGTTATTGTAAATCAACACTCTTTTTTTTTTTCTTCACATCAAGGTATTGATTTTCACCGTCCACCTATTTAACTTTTGCTCAATAGGGTGAACCAAAATAGGGATATTTTGACTATAAGTTAAAATTGTCAGAAATCATACAACAAGAGTATTCAAATCACTTTTGACTGCAAGTTGAGTAAAAAAATTGTCCCCTCGAAAAAATGTCCAACCACAAGTACAATCCCCACATCTCATAGACTCATAATGCAATCTAACTATAAACATTATATGTTTTAAAAAAACACAAAGAAGAAAACCTTATACAGTATTCAAACAACATTAATACTATTGTTTTTATTAACACTAATAAAAAATATAATTTGATTTAATTTTAGAGTTAGAAGAAACATCAATTCTATAGAGTTCGACACGAGGATAACAATAAGCAATATTTTCAATACTTTAAGTTATTATGAAAATATCTTTAATTAATACTAGTCCAGTGTTTCTTTATGCGATAATTATTGTCATGTCAAGTTGTATGGTTATTTTATATGTTGTTCAAATGAATTGTATTCTTCTATTAAGAAATTGATATCTTTACCAACAAGAGTTATGTTTAATTAAAGATGCTAGTCTCTTACATGACGAATTAAGATTCGAATATGAGTGAGATGGATGCCACCAACATTACCTTGGTGAAAGAAACCTAGCAAAACAAAAAATAAGATATTTTTTGTTCGAAAAAAATGTTTTTAATTGGCAACAATAATCAAAGTTCAATCTCTTAAGGGGGTTTATGATAAAAAGTAGTCAAAATCCCCAAATAATACTTCATCATAAAAGATGTGACAAATCAAGTGTATAAAGGTTAGGAGCTTTCCAACATCTCCAAGTCTTGTATCAATTTATCATTACTCCCTTCATAAAATTAATTACTCAAATCGTTTGGTATATCACATTTCTCCCTCTAATGTGTAAATATCAGGAAAAAGATGCATTTTGCAGTGGACAAATGCATATATAATCAGTAATATGGACTTGAGACTGTGCTATAAGAATGCACACTGTTAGCAGGAAACAAAAACAATTTAACTATACCAATCAAGAAAGATGATGGAAAAAGTGAGCACAAACAGAAATAGTAAAAGAAATGTTCTGCTGCTGCTATTTCGCTGAATGGCTTGTGAGAGTTCTTTGTTACCAAGCTCAACATTCTTAGTAGCTTCAACAGCCTGGAAAAGACAACAGAACCATTAAGCTTCTCACAAATTTAGCATACACATTGTTGTTAGCAATAAGAAATTGGCCAGTTATCTTACTACACTAGAACCATGCGGAAAAGTTATACATTAATTGTATGAAAATAATACAGAGTTATTAGGGGTATAAAGATATTGATTATGTATGTAGTTTCAAAATTTTCAGTATTTTACTTCTCGGGCACATTGATTTATTTCAGGTTGTAATTCATTTAGGATTACTATGCTAAATATTAGTTTTGCAGATTTAAGCCTTGAATTTGAGACTGAATCAACTATTACAACTCTGTTTCTCCCTATGTGATCTATTTCTTTCCTTGTTCAACTCAAATCACTTACCTCCTCTCTAACTTTCTTTCTAACCTTTTCAAACCACCTAGCTTATGAAAGCTATAGATTTACACTCTACACAACCCACTTGACAAAATATGTAGATAGATAAACACACTTTAAAGATCCACAAAAACAGCAACATAAACAACCAAACAAACAAAAAGAAGGGTGAAAATATGATATGTTATCTAACCTGGTCATACAAATGCTCAATTTGTTGAGCTTGTTGCAAAACATGTGTAGCCATCAGGTGATTTAATGCAGACATTTCGACCATCTTAGTTTCAGTTTCTTGAACTGTGTCCAGAAGACTAGACAATTCAACCTACATGATAAGGAAAAAAGCCTACATTAAATAAATGATACATCAAATAACAAAATAAATTGTATTCTAATTTGAAAGGAATCAATATTTATCACCTGAAGGGCACGCGTTTCATCATCCAAGAGTTGTTGTTGGACTCTTAGAGGCTCACTGCGCAACTCATCAGGTTCCCTGAGCTCCACATCACCTGAATTAGAGGTTTCGGTAGAATCTTTCTTGGTTATGCGATTAAGTTTTCTTCGTGGTATTGCCCTATTAATAGCATCCTGGAAGCGTATAGCTCTGAGCTGGTCAAACTGTGCCGTAACTGAATGGAGCCTCTCACTTAAAATTAGAACCTAAAAAATTAAGTAAACATTAGCACCCAAAAAGCGAACAGCATCTCAATTCATGGATGCAATTGTATTCAGTGTTAGTACTTAGCATAACATCCATATCTTGTATTACTTTAAGCCTCTTCAGGCTTCAGGCCCACTGTATACTCTGAAGTATATTAGAATCATTTTTATCAACTCTCATTACAGACACGGAGAACACTTTCTTTTCTCTTGTCGCATTCTCTCAAACACTCTTCAATCACTCAAACTCTAACATGGTATCTACTCTTTGGTTTAAATAAACATTGGTATCTACCCTAGAGCCTCTACTTGGGCTTGAAACCCGCAGTAATGACATAACCACCAAGAGTCTAAGATCTACAACCTGTTTCTGGCGCCACTGGTGCCGGAAATCCTCTCTCTAGCTATCCTATTAGTTCATCCAATACTCCAGTTTCTACTAAATTGTCTTCTCAGCACCTGTCAACTTCACCTACACTATTTCTGTCAAGCTAGCTGTCAATTTTCCTGTCGTGAAACATTTTTTTTGTAAATCCTCAGATTACAGCGCAGTTTACATCTGAAACAGACCAAGAATTTGATGCAGTCACTGATGCTTTGAGCTTAGAACCTGTGCACAATTTCTCAATGAATTTGGCATCATCCAATAGATTGACTAGCACCCACACAAAAATGGTTTGGTTGAATATAAATATACAAATAATATAAAAGAGTTTCCCTCTACTTGCTCATCCCTACTCCATGCCACTTTCCTAATGGGATCTCAGTTTTTGCATTGCTTTATACCTGTCGACAGTCTTCGTTCAGCTGCAATCTAATTATATTCTTCATGCCACATTTAAATAGTTCCTACCTCATAACAATCAGGCTTACAATCAGCCCAGAATGGATTTTAGATCCAAGGAGTGTATTTTTGGGTTTATCACACAATCACTTAAATAGTTCCTACCTCATAACAAGGATTAAGAACATTGGACATGCTTGCTTTTCATTTTCGAGGCCTTACAATCAGCCTAGAATGGGTGCAAATTTCTTGCTAATGATTGCCGCATCTGTGCATCTAAGGATGTTATGTTTAATGAGTATTGGATTCCATATCCAATCCTATTTCACACTTCTTCTATGTCTCCTTCCTCTACCTCTTCATCATCCTTCATCTCTATGACCAGAATACTACCATATCAGGTTATGCAAGTCTACACGAGTTTACACAAAAAGAGTTATAAGCGAGTTAACAAGAAACAACATTTATCACCTGTTCCAGTACAAAAGCTAAGTATTGAGGCAAAAGCAAGCACTACTGCTGAGATTCTTTAGGTTTAATCTCTTAACCGAACTACAGGTTCCTAAGCCAACTCCTGTCTAATTTTGCTACAATCAAGTGCAGTTTCTATGGTCTCATAGTCCAGTTTTTACATGTTTAGACCAAGCATATGGAGTTAGATCCAGTCTATGTCCATACGGAAATTATAAGGAAAATTCTTATTATTTCTCATACCCCAGCATAGGATCAATTGGTCGTCTCTCTCACTAAACCTCTCTCTGCTACCAGATTTTGTGATCCTTCCTCCAAACTCAGGGTGTTTACCGGCCTTGAATTGCAGCCTCCGCTGAGTTTGAAGAAGGGAGACAGTTAGTAACTAGGTAAACACCTTGTATTTCTGTATAATATAAACTTCCCCTTGTACAGTTGCAGTGTTGCTATTTATGTATAACTTCAGTTAGCTATGGTATCAGGTAGTTAGCTGTTGTAATTGCTGAGTCAGCTAGCAGATGCCTTAAGCCTCTTCAAGCTACATACCTATAATTGTCTAAATTCTCATAACACAGAGCACTTTTCTTTCAGATCACGTTCTCTCAAAACACTCCTCACTCAATCAAACTCAAGTTTCAGTAACCGGAGTTCAATAGAGCAACTTTAAAAAAGTACTTTCTGTGCATGAATCTTTATAGTATTGTGGCCTTGTGTTTTCCCACAGGAAGGGGATGAGCAATCTAGACTGTTTAGCGAATATGTTGGCAACACCATGCAGAAAATAAATAACTAATAAGTTAAAAATTGAAAATATAACAAGCACAAGTCCATACCACGCCATGTTTGTGGGCAATGGTGTCAGCATTAGCCTTTGCAGTTGTAATGCCAAGCCAACCTTTTGAGTTTTCCTCTTCATTGTTTATACTATTCTTAAGAATGTCAATTTGTTCCTGGCAAGTTTTAATAAAAGCACTAACCTGCAAAATAATAGTAAATCATAAGCAAAACTTTGTAGAACATTTCAAGATGTTTAACTAATTTATATACAATAAAGGAATTGCAAACATGTTAGCTCCATAAAGAGAAGTGACTTAGAGGAAAGCTATATAGAAAGGCGAGGATGCAAACAAGTCAATGGGAGACAATTGTATTGATGTAAGACAAGAAACAAAGTCTATTTAGCAGTTACATGTATAAATTAAATAGGTCTCGCCTTTTCGCATATCAAACTTCTTAACAGACTTAAATAAAGTTCTATTTATAGATTGTGGTGAGCTAGCATTGATGTCAACAAAATATGTAAAACCAAGTATGTGAAAATTCAACTTTTACTGGTTTATGGGAACCCTTTAGGATGGAAGTAAAATGAGACCCAATGTGATCTTATAATGATAAAACTGATAGTCAATTCATAACTTAGTACCAGCCTAAGAAGTAGAATTTAGTTAGATCTGTAAATATAAAATAATAATTCACAAGCCAAATTGCTAGGCTGAGAAAGTTGAAAATTATCGATGTTAGAGACAAACATACAATGAAGAAATATGTGAAACTCCCAATTATTACCAAGAACCAATCAGAAATAATAACGATAGTGATCAAGGCAGGAAATATAATACCAATCAATATTTTCTAATTATTAATTAAATAACAAACAAAAATACTTTCAAAACTAGCATATCAGCTGAAGTCACATGGCTTACTTCTTGCTCAATGCTATCTCTCTCATGTTCAGTTGTTCGATGCAGATCTGTGTAGTCCTTTCTATGCTTTAACAAAAAATGGTCCAATTCTCCAATACTCTCGAGCTACTAACAACAAACAAAGAGAAGCAATATCAAATCAAATATACATCATTTAAAAGTAGTGGTGCTTCCTTTGCTTAATGAAACAACAACCATTAAGCTCTACACGAAGCACAAACAAAATCATTACCAATTATACAGTGACTAATTTGATTTTCTCCAAATGTAACTAGCGTTGTCAAATAGTGGCCCTATAGTGTAGCAGAATTATAACAAATTGATACTGTTCCATGAAACTATATTTAGTACAAAGTGTTGTCAAACAGTGGCTACAACGGCGCTATAACGTTGTACTGTAGTGGAATTTGAAACCGCTATTTTTTGCAATCCACGGTTGACAACACTGAAAGTAACATTATGCCAGAAGTTAAAATATCAATCCTGAGCCTACCGTCTTAAATGCAGCTTTGGTGAACGGGGACCTTTGTGGAGGTTTATGAATAATGAAAGATGCCAAAATGGATGCCAATTTAGCCTGCAAAGAAATGAAAACACACCACACAAGAGTCAAAGTTCAAACCAACCAGAATAAGATTGATCCAGCAACAGATAGCAATACTAAACATTCAATTTTCAAGATTCATGATACTGTGGCAATTTATATGCAAATCCTATATTATTTTTTATCTAAAGAAAGATAGGATTTTTTTTGCAAAGGAAAAAGATCATGATTTGAATTATTAGGAATAGGAATTATAATAGTGAATGAGAAGTTAGGAAGAGAAATGAATTGAGGGTAGTGAAGCATCATATATACCTCATCATACCCCAAAGAGCGAGCACTTTGGCGCACAGCATCTTTGAAGTCCTCAGTCCTATCCCTTGCCTTTGCCATTTATAAATATCCAAAATCTGTTGTCATCAATCATCAGTGGAGGTTCACAAATTTTTGTATTCAACAAATATAACTCCCGATAAAAATATATTAACTACTAAAAATGACATACAGACCAGACCACACTACCAATTGGAATCTCTAAATACATATAGAAAAAAAATCAAATGAAATAGATGAGTAAGTGAAATGAAATAAGACCATTGAAGTTTTTCTAGTTTCTTACAAAGGCGTCTTTTTTAAGCTAATGTCACTCATTACAATATTTTTTTTTACTTCCAACTATCTTAGTAAGGCAGGTCCAATACTCACTATATACCATCAAGAAACAGTGCCGTCATTGGAAATTACATCTAAAATATTAAGATACTTAGTTAAGCCGGTCTGCATCGTTTACCAAAACTGAGCAATTATGAACATTAACCAAGAAATGGTACCAAAACTCAACCATGCATCCATTCATCAAACATTCTCACATTCAATTTAAGAAAAACACAGTCCTAAACATACATAAAGTTTACTTAGAAACTACCTTGTTGGAAACCATTGTTTTTATTCAACATATCATGTAGCAGACTTCTTACATGATAAACATTCCTCTCAATGTAACAGAAAGGCCACAAAATGTTTCACTTACTCTATGCTTGAATCAAGAATCTATTTAGCTTATGTTTAGCCATTTGAAGATATTATTCATAACAAAAAGTGAAAGTCACCATATTTTATGCAAGCACGTCAGTTTTAAACTACTGTCCTATTCCTTCTATCACATAAATGTTACATGAAATGCTATCAGCCTTGGAACATAGACAATTGATTCTCGGCCTAGAAACATCATCAATATAAAGCATAAATGTTAATAGGAAGGTCTGCAAACCCATAGTTGATTGTGCTGTGATATACTACTTTTAACATTGTCCAACAAAATGGAAAAGAAAATATATCAAAGACATTGTGAGTTGTGTAGGCATAATATGGAAACAGGAATAAAATCCCAATTTGTTATGCTATGAAAAATCACTTCTTGCAAAGTTGAATAAAACCTAGTTTGTTGTGTGTAGGCTACTGATGCATGTGTGGATTGACGGTGGGTTTGGCAAAATCACAATGTCCCCATGATTTTGTTGAATCTCCAAAGTGTAGCTTTTGCCAAAATTGAAGTGACTCACTGTGATTCTGACAATCCCATTGTGAATCCAAACATGAACATCAGCCAAAATTTGTCACCTCATAAACTATTCAAACAAATTCAATTTTTTTTTAAAATAATGTGATTTTTCTTTCTTCGTTTCCACCACATTTTACTCATAAAAAACAGTGTTGCTAAATAGCAGCTATAGCGGCACTATATTGCTATAGCGGAATTTTGACAAACTGTTATTGTTCTATGATACGCTATTTAGTGCAAAATGTTGTCAAACAGTGGGCATAGCGGCACTATGGCACAATAGCACTATTGCGTAGCGGAATGTTAACAATCCGCTATCCGAGATTGACAACAATGGTGTTAAAAAAAACAACCTTGGACATATCAAAAATCCCGAATTTTGAACGTATCAGAAACCCAATCAATGATTTCATAACACAAATATATTACCCATAATCTCAATTATATAATGGATCAATCAATTTAACACAATTATATAATCAAATGGAAAAAAAATCCCAAATCGAGTAACCCTAAAAATGGAGATTCAAAATAGAAAATGGAGAGAGAGAGGATACATGTTATTGTGCGAGACTGGGAGAGAGACGGCGCAGAGGGCGAACTTGGCGGTGGTGGGCGGCTGAGAGACTGCCGCCGGTGGAATGGAAGGAGGCGGAATGGGAGATGGGATGAAAGTGTAGAGAGAAAGGTTAGATGTGAGTAGGAAGATCTTTAGGGTGCAAATAACAAATTTTAGAGTGGTCAAAACATAAAAAAGTAGGGTTGAATATATAATTTTTTAAAGTTAAGGGCATACTCTCATGTTCGATTTTACAACTCTCGACACCCCGATCTAGATTGATAGTTGTGAGTGTTTGATTGTGTGAAATTAAAAGTGTGATATTGATCGTATTTCAAATTAAGATTGAAATTAGCTATTGTGTCAACTTAGTCTACATGTGAACGAGATCCAATAGTTAGAGAGGTTAATCTCTATCTCTTGTATATGAAGAAACTCTAATTAAAAGTGAATAACATATCTTGTTCAACAAATTATTTAATGAAAATTAATCACAACTAAATGGTGATAGATACTTTTATTTAAGATTAAACAAGTTTCGTACTTGATTCAAATAAGAAATAAGTTTTATGCTTGATAAAATGAGTCTCTTCTAGAAATATCTATTGATGATTTGCTATCAACTTCAAAACATAAGTTATTTTTAATTAATGTTATTTTTCAAAAGAAAGATAACAAAATTGTTGATTTAAAGTTGCCACCCCAACAAAGTTAGGGACAAGATGTTGATATCTTAGAACATGTATTTTTCTATACAAAGTGTGATTGATTCCTAAATCAAATAATTACGAGATCCACATACCTCCTTTAAGAAAGAAGAAGAGAAAAAAAATCTCAGATCCTTGACAAAAAGAGAGTATATTCAAATTAATTTTTGATAAATTAATCTATGATTCATTGTAATAAAACGAGACTAATTTATCTTTTGTAAAAAATATAACTGACTAACTTGAATATTACTTTTTTCGAGAGATTAAATTATATATGAGCAAATTGTGAGAGATCAAAATAAACTTTTTGGTCTTATTTATATAGTACAATTGTTCCTATGCCCCTCATTTTTTGTCCCCACTGCAAAGTAATCACTTTTCTTCAGAAAAGGAGTGAAAGCTGCATATATGTTTTCTAAGGTTTGAATGTGCTTAATATTTTCTGTCTCTTCTGTGCTTCTTGTTGATTCTTTTGCATGCAACTCTATCCACTTGATCAGAGACACAAACGGTTGTGTCAAACTCAAACCTTATGCATGAGAGTTAAATCAAAATGGTATGTAAACTCCCCTTGAATTGATATCTCTTCACACAATTCATACATAGTTTTTTTTAGAGGTGTTACATTTTTATCTTTGTTTTCTACCTAAAAAATATTCATCTTTCAAACCAGTTTTTAGATTTGTTTCCTTTTCTTTATTCACATTTCCTACCTAAAATGCCAAACTTTCTTAGACATGCAATGAAATCCAAGAGAGGAAAAGAAAGAGTTCAAGGCAAAGAAAAAAACTTGAACAAAATGAGGAAAATTAGAATTTTGTATAGTGATCCTAATGCAACAGATTATTCAAGTGAAGAAGAAGAAGAAGACATGTTTTTGAGAAATGAGTATAAGTTTGATGGTTCAAAGAGGATTGTAGAGGAAATTTTTGTTCCATTTTTGCCCTTGGCTAATGAGAATAAGAAGAATGAATGTGAAAGCTCATTGTTAGCTTTGAGGAAAAGGGAAGATGTCAAAGAAGTGATATTGTTTCAACCATCTCCATCATCTGTACTTGATGTCAGTGACACAGATACAAAAGCTGCAAAAGATATTAATGGCATTGATGGTTCAGTCAAAGAAATTAATGTTAAAGACCTAACAAGTGATGAAAAAAGAG
>Ga0315915_1000966_pt1 | contig 33041 bp, 21 predicted proteins | sample MpolbnodulesMG_FD_207738 | JGI IMG/M metagenome (GOLD analysis project Ga0315915, IMG submission 207738) | Medicago polymorpha root nodule microbial communities from Los Angeles, California, United States - branched nodules | ecosystem: Host-associated > Plants > Roots > Nodule | place: USA...
TATTTTTCATATTCAGCTTTGGTTTATTCTTATATATAATAAACAATTGGATGAATAAGTAAAATAAAAATTTATTTTATACATATCATACTCGCAGAATCAGAAGAGTTTGGGCATTGGAAATGAGGAACACAAGGACTTTAGCTTCAACAGACTCTCTCTATGTTCTTTTTCTTCTCTTGATTTGTTACTATGGCACAATTGTTTCTGCATACACAAAGTACAACACTGGGGCTGGTATTGTTGAAGGAAAATTGAATGTTCACTTGGTTCCACACTCCCATGATGATGTTGGTTGGCTTAAGACTGTTGATCAATACTATGTTGGCTCCAACAATTCCATTCAGGTTATGATCATTTTCATTTTCATTCGTGTTTAAGTGGATGTTTGGATTAACAGTGAATTTGACAGAAACACACTTTTGCCACCATGATTTTGCTAAAGCTTTTAATGTTTGATTGTTTTTTGTTGGTGTAGGGAGCATGTGTTGAGAATGTGTTGGACTCGATTGTTTTTTCCCTTCAGAAGGACCCAAACAGAAAGTTTGTGTTTGCAGAGATGGTAAATTTAACCTCAGAATTTAGATGTCCAAATAGTACAAACATCCAAATCTAGTAACTAGCTATGCTCAAGTGTGGCCAAAGTCATAATCAACATGTTATGTTACACACATGACTGGCATTTGTCTTTTTTTGAGACATTTACATAGATAAAGAAATTTAGTATTAATTTAAATTTGGGTTTTTGAAATAAAATAACAGGCATTTTTCCATCGATGGTGGGTAGAACAAAGTCCAGAAATACAAGAACAAGTGAAAAAGCTTGTGGCTGCTGGTCAGCTAGAATTCGTGTAAGTAGTTCAATTGTACATTTTCTTATAGATAGTTAATTCAGATCACGTTGAAAATTGTGAAATTATGGTTATTAACAATTTTGACGTGGATTGAATTGACTATCTGTTCAAGTGAATTAACCACATTTTTAAACGTGCTTCATTGAAAGTGTAAAAAAAAATGAGTGTTATTATTATTAATGGATTGAAGATGTGAGTGATGAGAGTATTAATGTTGATGTGTCGGCAGAAATGGTGGTTGGTGTATGCACGATGAAGCCACAGTCCACTACATAGACATGATTGACCAAACAACTTTAGGGCATCGCTTTATAAAGGACCAATTTAATACAACCCCTCGTGCTGGTTGGCAGATTGATCCTTTTGGACACTCTGCTGTCCAAGGTTACCTACTTGGTGCTGAGGTCAGTACATCCCATTCAAGTTTAGCTCTATCTTTTACTGCTAAATTTTTAGATATACTGTAATTTTTCTAACTAGTTTAGGCTACATGCAATTTTTAGACCATGTTTACACTTTCACTCCCCTAATATTGTGGCTCCTTCATAATTCTTTAGATCAATTTTGTTCTATGGTTTTAAAAGTTAATCAAGTACGATATCATTTACAACTTTCTTTCACATAAAACCCATTGATTCTCATTTTTGCTTTAAACTTTTTGGAGATTTGATGATGAGTTTGATACCTAAAATGATATTAAAAGTGAAAGTATTTATGACGTTAGATTAGGATTTAATGAGGGAAAAACTTTATATTTTTCTTTCACATTATATGTAGAATTGAATTTTTAGTCAAAAAAAATAAAATGTAGAATTGAATTTGACATTTTAATTTGTTAGTATTGGGTAAAAAAAGACTGTTTCAAATAAATAAATAAATTCTTTTTTTTTGACAAATCAATTCATTTTGTTAAACTTTTGAATAGATTTTGAGAATTTTAAGTACATCAAAACGTATTAAGGACCTTTATTGCAACAATTGAAAAAATTAGGTGACAAAATCTCTAAAACAGTATCTGAGGACAAGAGGAATGGTGCACCTTATTAATAATAAACATGGTATTTTTATCGTATTTTTATTATTCTTACTAAGAAAAGTTAAAGGAATGAATGTTTATAAAAAAAATGATAATATATTTTTAAAAGAAATTATTGTGTCTGTATTTAAATCACTTTTCATGGATATCCAATTAGTCTTCCATTTTTCTTTGTCATATTGCTAATTTTAAATAAAATAACAAAAGTGAAGTGATGTTTGGTCGAAAAAAAAAAGTGAAGTGATGTTAATGTAAAATATAAAACATTAAAACTAGTTTTATTTTAGATAAGCAACATTAAAACTAGTTTACAGTGATATTATCCTTTAAATCCCTTTTTAAATACATAATCATCAGGGTCCAAAGTATTTTGAAAAGGTTGGAATTGTGTTTTTGAAGGAAAGATAGGAATTCTGTTAAAAATAGTATAATAGTTTATCAGTATCCATTTTTGTCAAATGAATTTGTATGTGATTTCAGGATTGCTATATCAACTTTTAATTTGAACACATTTTCTCCTATACAATGATATTCAAACGAGTCATACTAAATCATATGAATCTCATATAGTTTTGGAAGATTGACGTGAATTTGAATTTTCAGAAGAGTGCATCTTAGAATGAAAGTATTAGAGAGTGGTTGGTTAAATATTGTTTGCAATCTTTAGTAAAACATAGTAAATATTAGAAAGTGGTTGGTTAAATATTTTGTGTGATCTTAAGTAAAACATAGTAAAATTGAATACTCTCATTTTATTTACCTTTGCAGCTTGGATTTGATTCTGTACACTTTGCTAGAATTGATTATCAAGACAGAGCTAAGAGAAAAAGTGAGAAATCACTTGAAGTTATTTGGCGTGGCTCCAAAACATTTGGTTCTTCAGCTCAAATTTTTGCCAACACTTTTCCTGTTCATTATAGTGCTCCACATGGTTTCAACTTTGAAGTCTCTGGTGACTTTGTTCCCTTACAGGTTCCAACAAAAAAAAAATTAAAATACTTATGCTAACATTGATTTAATTTGCATGTTTTGTTTAACACATTGCATGTCACATTTTACATTGCAGGATGATCCTCTTTTATTTGATTCCAATGTTGAACAACGTGTCAAGGATTTTATTGATGCAGCGATTATCCAAGTAGGCCGATTCTATCCATGAATTTTGAAATTACACACTACAATTTCACGCATTTTACGTAGTCGTGCAATATGGACCGTCAAATTAAGAACAAAAGACTCACATTATGATCTTGATGAATTGGGTCTAAAATACTAATTCAAAATGTGAGTCATCTGATTTTGATCTGACCAGATCAGAGATGACGTGATTGCTTGAATCTTTGAAATTCAAAATTCGTTAGGTTCAAATAGACAAGAATGTGGAAACTTGATTTGTTTGTACTTATTATAGGCGAATGTGACGAGGACAAACCATATCATGTGGACAATGGGTGATGATTTCCAGTACCAATATGCAGAGTCTTGGTTTAAGCAAATGGATAAATTAATCCACTATGTTAATAAGGTAAGGGTTTATATTTTTAATGCATATACTGGAAATTCTTCTTTATATGTGTTTTGATTACTATCATGCTGGGTTTTAATACATGTTTCCTTATGTTTAATGTTCAGGATGGTAGAGTGAGTGCCTTGTATTCTACTCCATCTATTTATACCAATGCCAAAAATGCCGCAAACCAGTTGTGGCCACTGAAAACCGATGACTACTTCCCGTGAGGATCTTCCATGGTTTTTTTTTCTTCCTTTAAATGCAGCTTATGATGTATTAATTAACCACTTATACACATTCCTGATGATGTCTCATAGGTATGCTGATGGAGCAAATGCATATTGGACAGGCTTTTTCACTAGCCGTCCGGCCTTAAAGCGATACATTCGGATTCTAAGTGGATACTATTTGGTATGATATTTTATTCTCTACAAAATGAAACTAAGTGGATTTTTCTTGTTTGCTTTAAAGTATTCTTAACAAATCCAAGGCATTTGAAATTTCTTACATTTTGGATGTAGGCCGCACGTCAACTTGAATTTTTTGCCGGTAAGAGATCAACTTTCGATGATACTTTTGGCCTTGGAGATGCTCTGGGAATTGCACAGCACCATGATGCTGTGACTGGCACTGCCAAACAACATACAACTGATGACTATGCGAAACGGTTGGCTATTGGAGCCTCTAAGGTCAGGAACTTGAAATTCTCTAGGGTTAAAATTTTTAACCATATATTTTGTGCCTTGTATTTGTTTATTATGATTGACTAATTTTCCAAAAGCACTTATTTCTTGTAGGCTGAAGCAGTTGTTAGCACTTCTTTGGCAGGTCTTGCTAGTAAGAAATCAGGTGATCAACGTTCAGCACTTGCATCAGCATTTTCCCAGGTAATGTTTCAAACGAACTAAAAGGAGAAAGCAAAACATGAAAAATGTTGAAGCAGGTTCTATCATTGTTCCAGCTACAGATATATTTTTAAGAAACATTTTTCATCTTTTGTCAATTGTACAGATGAAGATAATGTAATTGGTCTTCTGTTCTTGAATTTTTTTGTCCTTATTTGTTTCCACCATAACTGGATTTTTACAGTGTCAATTACTCAATATCAGTTATTGCCCTCCAACAGAAGACAGCATTCCACAGGCTAAAGATTTGGTAATATTTTCATAAGAGTTTAAGGAGTATACTGTCACCGTAAATTAGTTTTACACCCACGTACAATGAGAAACTTTCATATTTCCAAGACATACCATCAATTTCAAAATGCAATTACAAAAATTGAGTGATGCGGCAAAATAATGAATTTTCATTAGATGTCTGTGTAAAACTGATTTAAACTGACACGGTGGTTCAATTTTATGTGACATATGTTAATGATTTGTATCCAGGTAGTTGTGGTGTATAACCCCCTTGGATGGAATCGTACCGATATAGTCAGAATACCAGTAAGAATATATCATTTGCTTGTGACATTGTCATATACAACATTTCCAATATGAAGCTAAAGGTGATCATTTTCATCAGGTTAATGAAGCTAATCTTGTGGTGAAAGATTCATCTGGCAATAAGGTTGAAGTACAGTATGTGGACGTGGATGATGTTACAACAGATTTAAGAAAATTATATGTAAAGGCCTATTTGGGATTGCGTCCAAAACAAGCCCCAAAATATTGGCTTCTATTTCAAGTGTCAATACCTCCACTCGGATGGAGCACTTACTTCATTTCTAAGGCAGCTGGAAAAGGTAAATTCTAAATGTTTCGCATGTTATATATAAAATACTGTTTTCATTTAATAATTCTCAATTCTTAATTGTTTCCACTTGATAGGTATAAGGAGAAAAGGAGACCTCTCACACCTCAACAGTAAGAATGGTGAGAACATTGACATTGGGCCGGGAAATTTAAAGATGTCATTTTCTTCAACCTCTGGACAACTCAAACGGATGTATAATTCCAAAACTGGAGTAAGTAGCTTTTCATGTTCATACACCTCGGCAGAATGTTCACAATTTTGTTAACTGAGTAGGAGAGAAAATAACATGATTTTTAAATTTCTCAGGTTAATATACCAATTCAGCAAAGTTACTTTAGGTATGGCTCTAGTGAGGGTAGTGATACTGATTCTCAGGTGTGTACTTCCTTGCACATATTATTCTAATAAAAAATTAAATTATTATAGTGTATGCTTCAATGGTGTGATTTCTTCTGTAGGCATCTGGTGCATATATATTCCGTCCAAGTGAATCATCTCCAACTATTGTTTCAAGATCAGTAAGTTACTATCTTTAATATGTTAACTGATGGAATTGGGTGGATAGAATAAGAAGTGTGACTATATAAATTCTCAAATTATCTTAGATTTTCTATTCGTGTTCTCATACTTACTCACTATGTGTCTGTTTGTCCACTTTCCATTCGGCTTTTATATTTCTTATGCAATATCGTTATCTGTATAGACACATTTCGATTTATTTGATATGCAGGTTCCCTTCAAGGTAATTCGTGGACCGCTAGTTGATGAGGTTCATCAGAAGTTTAATTCTTGGATTTACCAGGTCAGTAACTTGTACATTAAGCTACCAGTTTACTACAAGTGTGAGTAATTTAGTATTGAAAATTTTCATATTATTTGAAATGTAATGGTACTTGTTAAATATGCTTAATAAATTAAAAATATGAAATGTAACGGTAATGTTTACTTTTTTTAGGTTACTAGGTTGTACAAAGGCAAAGACCATGCTGAAATTGAATACACTGTAAGTTACATTGTCTCGCCGACCAGTCTTATGTCTTCACACTAGTTAAAAATAAAGATTTAGTTGTATAAATAACAAATTAAGTTCTAACTCAAATTTATATATGAAGATTGGTCCGATTCCTACTGATGATGGAGTAGGAAAAGAGGTAATCACAAGAATGACAGCAAATATGGTCACAAACAAGGAGTTTTATACTGATTCCAATGGAAGAGATTTTCTGAAACGGGTAAACTCATACAACTGTCTTCTGGTTATTATGAAATTCTATGGGGAGAAAAGACTTATATGACCTAAAAAATGTCGACGCAGGTTCGAGATCATAGGGAAGACTGGCCACTTCAAGTTACTCAGCCTGTAGCAGGAAACTACTATCCAGTAAAATTCTTTCACTCTATTAATTTCGATTTTATAATCTTTGATTAAGTTGATATGATTATTAGGTGACATGAAAATATCTTATAAGTAGAGGTTTATTTAATTCCTAATTTGATTAGGATTTAAATTCTAGTTTTAGCATAAACAAGTGTACGTGCTTTTAATCATTTGTATATCATAACATCAAGCTGTAATCATCCAAGTTTTATTTCTTTCTCTTCCCTCTTTCTTTGACTACAAGATTACAAGTATAAAAATAACTAACTTTTTTTTATCTGTCCAGCTCAATCTTGGGATTTATACAAAGGATAAGAAATCTGAATTGTCAGTCTTAGTTGATCGTGCCACCGGTGGAGCCAGCATCAAAGACGGTGAAGTGGAATTGATGCTTCATAGGTATCTAACCAAATTTTTATTATCTATTTCAATCTATTATTATATTGTATAAAATCTATTGACACTCGGTGTGTATTACTTAAGGCGCTTGATCGAGGATGACGGGAGAGGAGTAGGGGAACCACTCGATGAACAAGTTTGCATAGTAAAGGACGATAAGAATAGTACATGTGATGGACTAAGAGTATGGAAATGTCACCAATTAGTTTACATTTTTATGCATCCTCCATGTTTTCCTTTCTTCTGACTCTATATAGCATATAGATTTATTATATTCGATTTTTCTGTCATTTCTTATTCTACATAGGTTAGAGGAAATTACTATATCGGAATCCACAATGTTGGAGCTGGTTCACGCTGGCGTCGTACAACTGGTCAAGAAATTTACTCACCAGTCTTGTTGGCTTTCACACACGAGGTATGACAGACTCAATTATTGGTACTTCATGTACTAATGAATCATGATCATTAACATATGATTAAATATTTCATCTTATGAAATATTCAATTGATCAGAAAGCAGAAAATTGGAAGTCCTCTCATTTAACCAAAGGAACTCTCATGGATCCAAATTACAGCTTGCCTCTTAATGTTGCCTTGATAACACTTGAGGTATATCAAATGCAGCACATAAATGCCTTATCTCTCTTGACTCTCTAATTAACTTGAATATTTTTCAGGAGTTGGATGGTGGAATCGTTCTTCTCCGTTTGGCACATCTATATGAGGTAAATTTGTATTACCAAAGTTCAACAGGAATCATGTACCAACTCTTGTATTTACTACATATGTACATAGTTCTAAATTGTGATTGTGGTTACACGGCAAATCTTGATATTGCACCAATATGCAAACAAAGGCGGCCAATGCATTTGCGATGCCATTGCAGCAGAGACCTATAGAACCTTAGCATTTGTGGACCGCAATTTAGAACTATTCATATTTTACTATGATTAAGTTGTAATAAGTAACTACCACTTATGTGGCTATATTGGTTGTAATATAATTCTCTTGTCTTATAGCCAAATGAAGATGCTCAATATTCAGCTCTAGCCAAAGTTGAATTGAAAAAGTTGTTTACGACAAAAACGGTACATATTTAACATGTCTTTGTGATGCACATTATACTTTCTTAGACAAGCTAATTTGAATTAAGTTTTCTTTCAATAATGCAGATAAAAGAGTTGAAAGAGGTAAGTTTATCAGCTAACCAAGAGAAGTCAGAAATGAAGAAAATGACATGGAAGGTTGAAGGGGACAAAGGACAAGAGCCTCAAGCAGTAAGGGGGAGTCCTGTCAGCACTTCAGATTTTGTTGTTGAGCTTGGTCCTATGGAAATACGTACTTTCCTGTTGAAATTTTAATAACTGGTGTCTCAAAATCCTCATTGATGTTTTTTATTTTAAGAACAAATAAACATGTGTATAATAATGTTTGTTATATTCTATTACTAATTGCAAAGAGCTCAATAATATGTGGATTCTGCAAATAAATTAAGTGTCCTATATCATCTAATAACACAATGATAACTTTCTAGCCTCAATTTGGACAATATTGATTCTACCAAAGTATCACACCTTGAATAGAAAGTCTTATTCCAACGTTGTGTGTATATGTGTGTGATAGTGAAATTTCTTTGCACATTATTTGATTTTGCATTCATAAATTTTATCAATAAAATTAATTTATATAAATTAACTATTTAAGTTTCACTTCAAAATCCATTCAAAAAAAAAGTTTCACTTCAAAATAAAATGTTAAATATCACATGACAATGAAATTTCAGATGTAAATCCATCAAAATTTTAGAGGAAATGGATAGTGCCCCAATCCAAAGAAGAAAATATATTAAATCTAAATAAATAAAAACTTACAAAAAATTTTACATTTATATCTCTTAAAAAAATTACTAGCAAGTGGGGGGCAAAGCGATCCCAACCAGTTTAATCCACTATTTTAGACAAATTGTTTGAAGTGTTCTGTACTCCCTTTTAGTTGGTCCGTCCCGTTTAACTTGTCTAAAAACAGGTCGAGAAGTAGAGTGTATGGGGTTTGAACCTCAGCCCTACATATAATATGCAATATCCCTACCAACTGAGTTAAGCCCATGGGATACGGGCTCTTTAAAAATTGTTTTATTAACCAGACTATTCAGTATTAATAGGTGATCCAAATTTAATATTTTATTTTGGTATAACTGCCAAATTATGTTGAAGTTTTACTATGTAGTTAGATCTATGGTTAATTTGATGTAATCACACGAAGCCATTAAATTTGCAGTATAATTATACTTTAATGTTTTAACAAATTAGTGATGATACTTTGATTTTTTTTTCTTTCAAAGAAATACTTTGAATTTTTTAAACACAAATTATTCTTATTTTTCTGTCAATCTTAATATGCTTTGAATAACTGCGAACATTGGTTCTTTATTTTCCTATACGTTGTTAAATTATCCTACAGGTAAAGAAAACTTAACCAAAATATGAGAGAAGTATATATAAGAATTTACTATCTTATTAATGGAGAACATATATAATATTTATTTATTCCTTGTTTTATTGTTTTTGTTAATTAGGCTGATTGGGGTAACTCCCAAAATATTAACTGCCCAGCCTAGACACGTCCACAGCCCATCTTACCATCAGCAAGCTTTAACTTCCAAACAAAAAGTCACAAAAATTTGAACTAAAACTGTAGGACTTTACCCCAAAGGGAGTCCTTCCAGAAATTCTCGAAGGCCTAAGTTAAACTCAGGCCTAAGAGGGGGTTTGGAAATAGTTTTCAACCAGCAATAGACGCGCCTCGGTTAGTACCTCATTAGCTGCGTCATTGCCCCAAGCGCAAAGATGCCTAGAGCTGCTGTCTAGCTACGCTTTTATAATATATTGGAGCGCTTTCTGTTTCTAACTAGGCGATGTGGGACTATATGTCAAGTAGTTATTGTTGTCACCAATAACGTGCTCTCTCAACCCTCCAATGATCTCTTTTCATTCTTAGTTTAAAATCAATTCCACCTGATTGAGACATTATTATTCTTACGAGCTCAAGAGTTTGCTCCAAAAATCAATTTAATATAAATTATTGTAGCTTGAGATTCTTACAGAAGCAATTTGCTTGGTAGAATAAAACGTTAATAAAGTAAAGTGTTTTTATCATATCTCAAGTTTTACTGATCCAATCAAGTTGATTCGTGTACTCTTAGAAAGTTTATTTTATTATCTACAGCCTTCACGTTCATATCGAATTCCATTTCGTCCGTGACTATGCGAAATAGTTGAAAACAATACAGACAATATGAGGGATGGATGCATGATATTCGTGCAGGAATGTTAGAAACAAACCGCAATACAACAAGCTTCATTCATTTTCTGTACAAATGATTTAGTTCAAGAAAATTGCTGGAATTCAAGTGTTAAGACATTTTTCCTTATGCTGATATTTTGTATGTTTCTAGAAGTATACATTCGTACGGAAAAAAATTGTTCAGAAGTACACTTCGGACAAAAATAGTGTAATTTATAGATGTATACATTCAAACTCATGTTGGGAGGTGAGAACTTTTTCCCTTCATATTTTATAAGCTATACAGGACCGATCCTTTGTTAGCATCATCATTGTTAAGATGTCAAGGTTTCTCTCTTTGTGAGTGAAAGAATGGTAGACTCCATCAGCTTAAAGTCAATTGGCTTGGTTAAATAAGCATCCATGCCCACTTCTATACATTTGGCTTCATCACATGACATTGCATGAGCTGTAAGAGCGACGATTGGAATGTGGAATGAAGTTCCAATTTCTGATTTCCTTATTTCTTTTGTTGCCTCATATCCATCCATCTTTGGCATCTGCTTTATTGCACAAAAACACGAAAGGAATCAGAAAGATATTTCAGGCAACTCTTGCACTATATAGTCTTTTCTTGTAAAATAATAATCATCATATAGTAAACGTCTATCTGGATTTACTTATTTGAGTTTATCTAGAGGCATAATAAGCACTTCTGAAGATTATTTGGGAGAGTTTATGATATGTCAATAAGATTTTTTATTTTATTTTTTCAATCATATCTTCAGGTTAGCTTATGACAACAACTTATAGGTTATATGTAAGCATTTATATGATAAGCGCTTGTTCTATAAGTGTTTAATAAGTTGTTTATCCAAACAAGGTGCATATCTATTCAGCGTAAAGCATTACATATTTTACAAACATACCTGACAATCCATTAGGATCAAGTCATATGAAGGGAAACTTAGAATCTCAGTTTGAGATGTTATTGTGTTTCTTTCAACACCAGGCATGCCATTTAGAGCATCCACTGCCTGCTGTCCGTCGCCTACAGCAACAACGGTGGCTCCCATTTTTTCAAGCATTATGGTTGCCACCCTTTGAATTACTGCTGTATCTTCTGCAAGCAATATCCTCAAACCTTCAAGAGACTTCTTTCCATTCATAGCTTTACTTGAACCACTAACCCTACTTGTTTCACTACCTTTAGAATCTTCACCTTTTGCTCTTGTTGAAATAAATGCTTCTTTCATAAGACTATTATGTTCCATGTATCCATTACTTAATCCTAATAAACAGTTACTTTTCTGGTATAGTGATGATGGATTGAATCTAACTACCTCTTCTCTTTGTTTGTCTCCGTTGGCAGTAACAAGATTAGAACTACCAATTTCGGATATGTCAGAACCATCTGAGCTTGCAACATCACAATGATGAGTATATTCAATCTCAAGACTCTCATGCAAATCATCCTCTTTCATATTTTTCTTTTGTACCTCAACGTTTCTTTCCTTTATGACATCTTCCAAAATATGAATCATCTTTGCTTTGTAAAGAGGTTTGTTGACAGTTAGTATATGTCCTTTCTTGCGAAGCTCCGTCTTCACGGTATTGGACGAGTCATGGTTTTGTAACCATACGAATTTCGCTCTCGCGTAGTACTTGTGAAGGAAGTTAAGTTGTTCCTTCCATATATCTGTGCTCAAGTCTAGTAGATCAATATCAACAACAATGACAAATGTTGGGTTTGTCAATTCCTGTATGCTAATAAATTTAGAATTCAGACCCTCCGGAGCTGGAAAGTGAGCATCAAAGTCATTGTTATGAGTTGAAGTTTTTGCTTGAAATAGTTCTTTTAGAATTTGTGTTAATCCATTCCATTCAGATGCTTCCATAGTGACCACACCGTTTTTCTGTAACCACTTAGATGTAATTAATCTACTCATGTTGCCATGTAGTGCAAGAAGTACCTGCATTGATTTGACACTTCTTATTTCAGGGTTTGCTTATTATCTTTTCAGTGAACTCAGTGCAGTGCCAAGGTGATTCTACTCACCACTAAGTTATTGTTAGCAAAATCGACTTGACAATGTTGTTCTGTGGCATCCACGGGTGCGGTGAGTTGCATGTATAATCGCATTAGTGATCCTGGGCCTCCCTTTTTGACAATCTTGATTTCTCCACCCATCTTATTAACCTGTAATAAGGAGATAAAATGAAATTAATATACAACTTATGAGATTCATGTCACTTTACGAAGAAAAAATAATGAAAGTGAGTTTATAGAGCTCAACAAGAAAAGCCTACTATGCTAAAATAAGATCATGATTTTCTTGCTCATGTTACCATGCAACTGATATAATTTTATAGTATTTTTTTTCTGTGCTGTTCATTGTCCACTAATTACTTTACAGGACAAAAAGTTGTCTAGTTAGTTAAAGGTTTGTCTTGTACTCTTCTGTCAAATACTTATTCTTTTGCAAATTGAACGGACCCTAAAGAGTCTTACTCACCAAGGATCTAACAATGCAAAGACCAAGACCAGTGCCTCCATGCCTGAAATGAGAAAAGGTTTAAGAACTCCTTGTACTTCAGCCAGTGGCATTCAAAAGATTTTTCGGCAAATAACTAGCAGAGAATAATGTAATGCTGATTTGTTTTCTCAAAGGTAACAACTCAAAAAATTGTATAGTTCTTTTTAAATATTTAAATCACTTACAGTCTAGTAGTTGATAGATCAGCTTGCTCAAAGCTTTCAAACACAGAATCCCATTTACTCGGGTCAATACCTACAGATGCACAAGTTGATATGAATTTTTTATTTTTGGAATGAGTGCAGTTTTTCCACTATGATTGGAAGCAAATCACTATGATTTATCCTAAAACTCATAATAATTGGAAAAAAAAACAAATGCAAGCGAGTTTATAATTGGAAGCAAATCACTATGATTTATCCTAATAATTGGAAGCAAATCACTATGATTTATCCTAAAACTGGTTTTTCTTTTACCACAAAAGGGACAATTTTCAGTGCAGTTTTTCTAGACTAGTGTCAAAAACATGGGAAGCAAATCATTATAATTTATTCTAAAACTATTTTTTCTTTTGCCACAAAAGGGACAGTTTTCAATGCAGTTTTTCTAGACTAATTTCATTGGTCATACCACAGCCTGTGTCGTCAACTTCAAACCAAAGTATCATTTTGTTATCAATATTAGAAGTCTTCTTTGAATGGTTCTCATGTTGCTTCATTTTGGTCTTCGGAGAACATCCGAATTGCTTCTGCTCCAGGGTAAAATTTTCATTATCACCATGAGAATTTGGATTTTCACACCATCCTCTCAGAATAATGTGACCGGCTGTAAACCATTTGACAGAGTTAAGGTTAGTCTTCCATCGGAGTTTCAGTGCTTAATTGATACCATTTGACAAATCTTTGAATTTCTCAAAAACAATACTAATGAACATTACTATATAGAAAACTAAAAGCAATTTTTGTACTTACATAGAGTAAATTTGATTGAGTTATTAATCAAATTTGCAAAAATTTGAACCACTCTCGCAGAATCTCCCCGAACTAGCTTTGGCATATCATCTGTAGCAAATTTACTGGATGAATAAGAAACTTGTAGAGGTTTATAATCACCTTTCTTATGCAACCAAAATTAAGATTCATACCAGAAAGGTCTAAAATAATTTCTACATTGTGGTTAATGCATTGCACAGAAAACATATCTACAAGCCCTTCAAGTTCCCTTCCAAAGTCAAATTCTGCCTCTTCTAGGACAAGTTTTCCAGATTCCACCTATGTGCTATAAGATATTAGACGTCTTTTTGGAATGAGTGCAGTTTTTCCCAAATGGTTTTCCTTTCAATAATTGATCTAAGCATGAGACTAAAAGTTGTTAAATAAAAAACCTTACCTTGCTTATATCCAAGATGTTATTGAGTAAATGGAGCAATGCGGTTGAACATTTTCTTATTTGAGTAACAGTTGCACATTGTTCATTTGTGAGACGATCATCAGACAAAAGAATGTCAAGTAATCCGATTACTGCTGCCATCGGTGTCCTCAGTTCATGACTGTAATGCGCCAAAGAAAAATCTATGAAGAGCAACACTTGTGAACACAAAACTTTAATGCCATTGGTGTATCTTAATTTTTTTCTATACTCGCACAGAACTAGAAAAACCAACCTCATATTTGCAAGAAATTGGCTTTTATAGTTGCTTGATGCCTCCGCCTTCCTTCTTGCTTCCAGGTGACTAATTAATTCTGCTCTTAGATTCATTTCCTTTGATACTCCATCTGTCAATATCAAAATGCAAACACATCCAATGACGATAATACATAATGATGCAGATATCAGAATAACCAATGTTTTAAATGCTCTTTCATCTGCCTGCCCCATGATATGCTTTCTTGGTATGATTATTACACCCACCTGCACAAAGGTTAAGCCAATCAAAATGTATAAATACATTATAAAAAACAGAAATAAGATAGAAGTAGAAAATTGTCCTAGAATTTATGGCCTAGGCCTGTTTGAAAAACACAACTTAATTAAGTGCTTATAGCATAAGCGATACATACAAGTGCTTATGTATAATATATACCCCTGTTCGGATAAACAGCTTATATGAGTGCATATTATAAGTTATTTCCATAACAAAAGATAATATTAAAGTCAAACTATTCCCGTATAAGCTATAAGATGTTTTCATAAGTTATCCTAGAGAGCTTATGAAAATAAGCTGAAAACAGCTTATGCATAGGTCATAAGTTGCTTCCGTAACTCTCTCAAACAGTCTAACAAATGATAATGCTAGTAGAAAGCTCAAATAAGTCAATTCAAACAGGCACTTACTAATCTATATTTATTGTAAAATTCTAGAAGAATGCAAAAAATAAGATCAAATGTAAGGAACAAGTGCAGTGTCTTAAAATGTACCAAAGGAAGCTTTTTCAAGATTAGGAAGAATGAGTCAATGTAATATTGCTGGTGACCTAGCCTGGCATTCTCTTCATGAACTTCATGACTTGGAGGGAAATTGTTCCCGTATGTTTTCTTTAGCCACATCGCTCCCTCTCTTATTACTTCGTTATCACAGTCAACAGCCATTTTAAGCTTAGGTTTCTTTGTTAAATTTGTAAGTAGAGGGTCATTTGTGGAAGTTGCAAGCAAATAGCCCTCTTGAGAGGTCAAATACATATGACCACTATGCTTATCAACTAGTTCCTTCATTAACTGCCCTACACTATAAAGTGCAGTTGTAACTCCCACAACTGCAACAATGCTTTTATTAGAAGAATCCCAAACCGGCAATGCTGCTGAAAGTAACGGTGAATCAGTAAACTTTCCCACAGAAACGTGCCACGAAGCTACACCGTCAGGTACTTGAGACAGGCCAGCTATACTTATTGAGTCTTCTGGTGCAATCTTCATTGCTTTTCCAATTTTCTCGCCGTTGACAGGATCAAGTTGTTCCCGGTACCAAATCGCAGACTTGTTGCTATGAGTGTCGTCATGTGCTGCAAATGAATTGGTCTCATTATATGAAAGATCGGTGTAGATGTAAAAAATATTATTATCCTTCAAGTCTCTATGAAATGCCTGGACAAAACCATTCCTATACTTGACAGTTATCGAGTTGAGAGCTTTTCGACTAGCAAACAGTGCCCATGTGACAGCCCTCATGGATTCATACATCTGCGGAAAAAATTGGAAAATAAGTAATAAACCACTAAGTGCAAATGGTATCGAAATTCTAACTTATAGCAAAGGAAGAGTACAATGAATAGATAAAAGTTAACCTCAACTTGTTCTGCTTGCGTGGCTAGGTTACCGTGGCTTCTAATAACATACTCAGACAACTTAACTTGAGCAGTTGTGATTTCAGCAGTAGAGTTCAAAATATTCCACATCCTCAAGATGGGACGTTGCAGAAGTTCGTAACGCAGGTCGTAAGCCAAACTATTTAGAGACTTGGTTGTATAAATCTTTGTGAAATGCCATGTTAGGATAGTGAGTAGACCAATCAAGATAGCTAGCATAACCTACATAGACCAAAATAATGGCCGATTAATCCAACAAAATTGGTTATTTATTTATCATCACAGCAAAGGGTCTATTCTAATTGTTAGATTAGCAAATCCAGTACTAATGTGAGAAGATAAACGCACAAAAACACAATGATTGATCACGGAATTTGTCCTATTGTCCCTACATTTCCGACAACAAAGTGTTTACTATAGTTTTGTATTGAACAAGTTGATCAAAACTTTGTTTAAATACTACGGTCCAGTTTACAAGTTGATCCCCCACCCTCACCCTCCTAGTCATAACCCAATAAACGAATGGGCCAAGGTGAAAGGGCAGGCACTTCCACTACGCTCAAGCGCCTGCCCACTTATCAGCGAATATGAGTCATGCTCAACACTAATCCTTCAATAACATGGCTCTTTTCTAGTATTAATAAATATGAATGAATATTTCTAAGCACATAAGCCATATTGTAACTGCAGCTAACTAATAAAATTCAAAATTGTAATCATCATATAAGTAAAAAATTAACTGACCATGATTGCTAGGCGAACCACGAAGACACTGTAGTAGGATGAGAGACATTGAGTAGTTGAATACTGGAATTCTTCTTTTTCCACATCCTTCTGGAATTTTCTTCTGCCTGTTAGTGTGCTATTTTTCTTCCAACAAGTGGCAAAACACAGAAACAAACTATCAAAAACGTGCATGCACTTGGTAGCCATAGTAGAACCTGAATCTAGTGAACATAAAGAATTTTCACAAGAGGTTTGGTCTTTTTTTCTGTATTCTGGCACTTGTATGTAACTCACTGTTATTATAAGCTTATAAAGTACCAATTCAACTTGTGTCTGAGATTGAGACAGAATGGAGTTAGTTTTATTACAAGTATTTAATGTTAAAATTTTGTGTTTGTAAATTTTTATGAATTCTGATAAAATTTAACTTCTTTTCTTTTTGACAAAAAAAAATTTAACTTATTTTATATGTACTGAAAAGCGTAGATGTATTTTTCTAGATAAGTTTCAGATGTGTTTTTTAATACTACTACTTGGACTTTTATGTCATTTTCAACTAACTCTAGAAGTAAATATTGATGATCTGAGTGATAAGAAATTTAATTACATTAATAACAATTTATTCGTTTGATTCCAGTCTTGTGAATGGAAAAAAAAAATATGAAAAGAATTTTGTATGTTTTTATGCAGATTCAGTTTCACTGACACGGATTGCATGGAAGATATGGAATTATAGAAAGTGAAAGAAAGTTATGGCATATTTCATTGGACACTTCCTTTTATATGTTGTGTACCTAGACAGTTGGCATGTTTAGAATCATACACTAGTGTTATGGTTATGTGGCTATTACTGTGGGAACAATAGGAAAGAGAAACTTCCTGTGTTCGGAATTGGATACTCTGAATTTGGTACTGTGGTGCCCCACGCTCCTTTTCAATTATCGTGATGCTGCTTCCTCCAATAAGCAACAAGCTGTCTATAGGTGAATAACCATTCGTGTTTACAAAGTACTTCAATGATCTACCAATATAGATCCTCTTCGCTTTCTTAAGGATCGTGCTAACCGATGTCCTAGAGAAGTTAAAACGAAAAAAACTTAAATTAAAAATAACAGTTTTTAGACTTTTGAAGAGTTGACTCTCCAATTTTCAATACAATACTATTATATTTACTTCTTTAAACATCGATTATCATTTCTGCTTTCTTAATAAGTAGACATCACAATTACTATAATTTCAGTGTATAGAAGTGATCGCAACTCGATATATGGTGCATCACCTATAGATTGATTGGAAACATATTCCAAACGTGATCTTTATCATCCCATTTTGACCAATAATTTATACTTTTCGTCTCTAATTATAAGGTTTTTTTAAAATATTTTATTGTCCTCTAATTTTTTTTAATGTATTACTCTCTTCGTCCTATATTAGATGATCTAGTTGACAATATATACTATTAACCTAACATACCTTGACCATATTTTTCTACTAACATACACAAATAAATAATATCATATAAGATGTTAGATTAATCTTGATGAATATTTTTAAAATATTAAATTTTCATAATTTTTTTCTAATAGATAATGAAAGATATTAAAGATAAAAAATATAACATAGTCAATTGTGTCACTTAATATAGGACGGAGGGAGTACTCTTTATATATCATTTATTAATATTATCAATCTGTTTTTGTATAAAAAAAATATTACTAATTTATCTTCGAAAACGAAAAGTGAATATTGAATACATTTATATATAAAGGATAATTTAGTAATAATTATATACATGAATTACACTACAATTTTGTTAATATACGTAAAAAATTCCAACGGATCTTATAAATAGGTCCGGAAGGAGTATAACTTTTTTTTAATCGATCATTGTTTGCGCACAACTGTAGAGATTAATCCATAGAATCAGATAAAATCTCAACGAGGTGACAAAGTTCTTCTAGAAAAAATTAACAATGTTACATTTTCATGGTTGAATTTAAAACCATAACCTTTGATTAAGTTAAAATATATCTCTAACCATTTCGTTCAAATGTTTTTGGGTGGGGTATAACATTTTTAATGAACTTCAAAGTTTGATAGTTTGAATTCAATCAAACCGTCCATATTTTTTTTTTACTTTAGGGACTCAGATTGATTCCTTAGATAACATCTATCTATTATAAGTCAACCACATATGTCTCTAAATATGTGATTTCATTTTACTAATTCAAAAAGAATTTAAAATTAGAAAACAATTGATTTGTTTTTACGGTTAATTGATCTATAATTGACTTTTTTATCTGATTCTTTCTAAAGACGTTACTATCAAATAGGTATTTAAGTAGATTAATTGATCATATCAGAATTTTACAAATCTCAGACTCGAACATAAAAATAAGCATTTGACATGTAACATATCAAACTTGAGCTATTTATTTTTTGAACAAACTTGATCTTGTAATGTTTAGCTTGCTCCAACTTATTCTCACAAGTCATACCTAATAGTTGATATCTCAAGCATTATCTAATCCATGTGTTTGGTTTTAAGGTAAAAAGAATAAAAACCCATTTGGGGTTGGCCTAGTGGTTGGTTTGGGATCTTGGAGTTTGCTCCTCCAAAGGTTTCAGGTTCGATTCTCTCTGGTGCCAATTTCGGTGGGCTAAGTCCATACAGAGGTTGCTCTGGCTTTAAACGGGGCCCCCGCAAGTGGGCGGTGGGATTGGTCCCCTCGGATTAGTCGGTCCTTGGATCGGATACCGAGTTTTCAAAAAAAAAAGGTAAAAAGAATAAAAGGTGACTCCAAACACGTAAAATTGATTTTCTTTTTAAAGAATAACATAAAATTGACTTTGACATGTTTTGGTGATACCGATTGAAATTTATTTATCTTTAAACTTAATTTTAATTTTAATTTTATTAAAAACTTAATTTAAGTTAGAATTTGTACTTGTAGTTTTTTACTCAAAACATGAATTTTAGACTAAAATTTATTTTTTTTAACTCATTTTTACGTGACTCTAACAAAAAATAATCCATTCATTCAAAATCAATTTTGTCACATCGAACGCACTTCGTATCACAAGTTTAAACCATATATGTGAAGGTGTGTCAATGTGGCTATAAGATGAAAATTTAGCTGATTATAATCCTCAAGAACGTATATATGTGTTCCAACTCACTATTCCACATACAAACCTTTTTGGGTTTTCCTTTCCACGCCTGTAATAGAATATGAATTGAGAAAGATTGAACTGCTTTTTGATGACAGACAGCCTTCACACTATTCCATTCCCTTTACATGGCTAAAAGAGGACTTACCAAATCATCAAGTGGGAAATTTTTTGTTTTATTTTGTGCTCAAAACTCTACTACTTGTCCTTGTTTAGAAGTTCCCTTATTCTGCAGTTTATTAACTTGTGTCTCCCTCTCACTTTTTCAAAAGAGAAGACAAAGTGAAGTTCAGGTAAATTAAGAATATACAAATTTAAAAGGATAAGTAGAAATAAAGGCATTTTCCCAAGTTGACATAATGGACCAATTAAAATTCCTTAGTTGCAATTTGCAAAGTGTGTCTTGGCAATAGAATTTTACTATATTGATGTACAAACATATCTGTAGTATGAAAGCAAGCAATAACTAGATATTCAAAATCTTTGGACAATGAAATGATGAGAGTGGTGGAGGGAAGTGAAAATTAGGTCACAAGTCAAATTTAAAACAATATTTGAAGTTTCTATAGTTCTTGCCACTTAAGCAATAAACACAGCCGCCATACATAGACATAGATACATATGTATGTACTGTGAAGAGAAATGATCATATCATTGCATCAATGTTTCCACCTACAATATATAATTAGAATTATATATACAAATACAATGTTTCTACCTGCCTAAGAGAAGCCGTGGGTAATGAAAAACTGTGGTTTTGCATGTTAGGATGATTAGACCTTAATTATAGAACTCCTTCCTTAAATTACTTGGACATTTTAGCCTTATATTCAGCTGCAGCAGCTTTAGCTGCAGATTTGGTCAGGGCGGTAGGTTTTAGAACACTTTTGGGATTCAAAGCCTGCCGAATCTTAAAAGCAGCCCATGCAGTCCCTACAGCATGACCAGCAGCCTCTAGTCCTTCGCTAGTTGCGTTGGCAGCTTCTTCTCCATATCTGTGGAATTCATTCATATTGTCAAATTGATACACAGGGATCTGATATTCCAATGTAAAGTTACATATATATGATTGGCCACATAATAGCATTACATTCAAACTCAATATCTAATGTCATACTTTGTCTTGTCCTATTGGTGTTACCTGTGATGAACAACCTCGGTTGTCACAGTGTTTGATGTGGACATAACATTTTTTCCTGCTACTTCAACAGCATCACACAGTTTGCCTATATATCAAAACATAAATAAAAATGTCAAGTGAAATTTAAAAGTTTTCAATGGTATGTGTTTAAATAATTGTGTAAAATCATCCGTATAACATTAAGTCAGCAGACTATACAGGAGCAATTAAAAGACCGTGGCCAATTGGTCTTAAAACTCAATCAAATGAAAATATGTGAGGCAAATGAACAAAAGTTTAAAGATTGATCTTGGACGATATCCTGGCCTAATTTATGTGAACTAATCAACAGAATTATGAAGTGAAATGATTTTTGGAGGCCAAGTCTGACAGGCACAATAGCAATCAAATTATATATGATGGAACATATATAGTCTTGGTAAGAGGTAACTATGGTCTAACATTTCACTGTTGTATAAGAACATCAGTGTTTTGACACTGAAAATAGTTAATGATGTTTCCATGACCATAATGTCAGTTCAAGAATTTCTGGTGATCTTGCTTGGACTTGATGAAGTTCCCATGAGCCATGACCATATAAGGATATAGATACTTCAGGCAACTCTTGCTTTATACAGTCATTTGTGGTTGCAAGTGTACCATCCAATTTATACCAAAATAGGCAAAATTAAATGTATCAGTGCTGGAACAGGATAACCATCATTCTCTAGAAAAGAAAATGAACAGAAAGGAGGCAAAAACAAATAAAGGATCCAAATTGTTTACGTTCATAAGCACTTTGTGGGCTTAAAGTCTTCCGACTAATTGTTTATTACTCCTGTTTATAAATCATATCCCTCTAACCAGCTAACTACTCTATATAGTCCTAACTACTCTAAGTCCCCTTTATTCTTTATCCTAAGATGAACTGCAACCGAAACCGGAAATATCAAAAACTGAAATATAAAAAAGGTCATCCAAATTCCAAAACCACCAAAACAGAATACAAACCGCTACCAACACTTGTTGATCCAAGTGACAAGAAGCTTCATTCCCCTTAATATCTCAGATTCGAATTTGTGGATGGAAAAAATAGATGTTCAAAGAATTTTGTCCTCTACATGGATCCACCCAACTTAGCTAAATACTGAGTTATGTTTTTTTTTAAAGAAATACTATGAGTTATGTTATTTTCTTTACTTTCAATAAATAACATATTTTCGTTAAGATTGAGTGTTTTCTATTTCTTAATTTGTTAGGGATATATGGCTAGCGCCTAGATTTTCAAGTTTCTAACAACATTTAGTGATGCATGCAAATCATAAGTCCCCAAAATGACAAGGATTAAGATAATTGACATACTGAATCCATCCAATGATGCGAGCACAACTTCGCCCGGTAGAAGCTTGAAAAATTTCTTTCCTGCTTTTGAATTTGCCACTGAACTGGTGAAAAAACCAGAGACCTTCACAACTCCAGTGAGGACCCCCTTAGCAACACTCTCTGTCATTTTAGTCACTTTCTTAGCCCTGTATGAAATTCAAGCCAAAGAAAACCAATATCAGTTGTATACTTACATATATATATGCTCTTACAGGAAAGTACAGATAATTATAGCTACCTAAAAATCACAAAACATAACATTTCTTTTGTTCAATAAACATCGGATACACACAGACCAGCAAGATATTTGAGTGTTAATAATTCTCAACCACAAACATCAACGACAAAAAATCATTTTTTTCAATGTTTTAAATGGCAGTGTAAAGGTTACACTACATTTGCCAGCAGACCTTTAGATTGCATCATGTAATGTAGCTGCAAAGGTTTTAAACAGAAGTTTGTGACTCTGGGCAGCAACATCAGGGTTTTTGTTGTTACCGTGACTATAATTGAGATAGCATCAGTCGCATTTGAGTGCAGTTCTCTGTTATATCAAGGACCATGGCGCGACCATAATTTAAAACGTTACACTACATTAGCCAGATACATGTTTCAACATCAAGCAAATTATATAAAGCCAATATAAACTAAACCATGCACAATTTTGTTGTTAAGTTACTTTTCAACACTAATCACTTTGCTTCAAACTCCTTTTAACTAAAATCAAAATTAACTAAAACTAAAACCAAGATTAAGCAGGGTCACCTTTGAATCCTCTTTAAGGTTTGTGGATTAATCTCAGCCTGTGAAGGAGGACCCATCCTCTTCTTCATAAACTCATTTCCCCATTTCAACCTATCAACAGTAACATCCCCACACCACAAAATCCCCTTAACCAATTGTCCAGAACCGGCCGCGATCAGCTTCGCGGCCGTTCCACTATAATCCTCCACATTAGGAGCCAATGTAGTCCAATAAGCAGCACACCTCTCCTCCATCAACTCCTTCTTCTCCTTCACCGAATTCAACTCCGCTGGCGATATCTCCATCGCCAATGAACCATCTAAGGCTTCCCCTTTCTTCTTGGCCTTCTCTGAAACCTCCTGAACAGAGAAATTGCTGCATTCCTTCAAAACTTCATCAAGCTCCTTCACCAAATCCTCTTGTCCTTTCGACGCAATCGTTAATCCGTAGCTAAGCAAATCCGAATCATCCTCTTCTTTCCGACGACCTTTCCGCCGGAAAGATAACTTACTCTTTTCTTTTTCCTCATCGCTTGAATCAGAATCAGAATCATTTTTCTCCCTCGGCACACGAAAACAGAAAAAGTAATGTGAATCATCAATCTTCACAGCAGCTTCATCCTTAGCAAGCGGCCATTGAATCTCATTGCCGACACGAGCGTAAACAGCTACGGTGTTATTCCCCTGCCGGAGACGAATGATGGTGAGATCGCCGATCGCGAGTTCAAAGCTGTATTGTTGATCAATAAGGTGAAGAATGGCGCCGGGGATTTTGATAAGGATATCTTCTGCGGCAATTGGTGGAGCGGAAGGGGCGGTGTTTTCATGGAAGAGATCTTCGACGAGGTCGGAGACCTCGATTGAAGGGTAGAGAGAGGAAGAGGTTGTTGTGTTAGGGTTAGAATCGTGGTGGGAATCTATGATCTCTGGGTACAAGGAGTTTTTCTTGTTTGGATTTTGAGATTGATCAGAAGCCATTGATGAATGTTCTTTTTCTTCTTGCATTGTTATTGTTATTGTTAGTAAGTTACAGTGTGAATGAATGAATTTTGGAATTGGAAACCAGAGATGAAAAAGAACGACGAAGGAAGAAATGACACGTGGCGTTGAGGAGGAAGGAGAGGAAATGATTACGGAGAATTTTAGACAAGATTTAAGTACCAACGATATTTCCCGCGTCGTTAACGGTATCAAACATTCAGGTTCTTAACAACGTAAATCACGAGTTTTTTTTTTCTTTCTTTCTTTTTTTTGGTACAAATACAGGAGTTTCTTTTAATATTATATTTTTAGAACTCATCGATCATTAAAGGGAAATTAGTCATTTTAGTCTCTTAATCAAAAGGAGTGTTCACTTTAGTCCCTGCATACAAAGAGTTGTAAAACAGCCCATGAATGTAGACTTAAACAGTCTCTGAATGTAGACTATGTTGGTCAATTTCAGGGATTATTTTGCAATTTATCTGCATTCAGGGACTAAAGTGACGACCCTTTTACTATTCAGGGACTAACATGACTAATCTCCCATCGATAAATGTAGGTCAAATACATATTTTAATCCTTTAGTGTGTTTGGATAAGGTAATTGGGAAATTTTAAAGAATTTAGAATTATAGACAATTCAAATGATTCAATTAAAATGTTTTAATTTCTCATTACTTTTGTTTGGATAGAGTAATAAAAAAAATCATTCTCATATTTTTGGGCAACTTTTATAAATTTTAATTTTTTTGGGCCAAATTTGAAAATTGAAATTAGGGGTCATTTTGTAAATTTCAAAAAATTAAGGGGTCAAATTATGATTTTTTTTTAATTTTGAGGGGTCAATTTGAAAATTTTGGAAAATTTGAGGACCAAAATACAAAATTTGAAAAATTATAACAATGAAGAAATTTGAAATTCCTAACTTTTAGGTGTCATTTGGAATCATCTAAATTTAACTTGAAGAAAATACTTCATAAATTTCCATCATTTTGAAAATTCTTCAAATTATTATCCAAACAATGGAATTCACCTCAAAATATTTCAATTCCCTCAAAACATTACATTACCTCAAAACATTCCCCATCCAAACACACTTAGCTTATTTGATTGGATAAATATACAAATTTATGAATTTTCATGTGTACCCTAGATTGTGAATTAATTATATTTTTACACATATTTTTTTTAGAGAATTTTTAAATAAGTTTTACACGGATTTTTTTAGAGAATTTTTAAGTTTGACAAAATACAGGGTTAGTCCTTTAAGTTTTTTAAATTTTAAATAAGTCTTTTAAGTTTATAATTTAATACATTGTTACTCATTTAAGGACTTATTTGAAATTTAAAAACTTAAAAATCTTCAAATAGATGCATTGAATTAACAATTTAAAGGACTTAATTGAAACTTAAAAAAAAACTTAAATGACCAATTTAAAACGGCACCGTCTCCGGTACATGACCACCATGGGTCATGTACCATACATGAGCCACTATTTTATTTTTTTGTTTTGTTGCAAAATCAATTGTAGCCATTAGATTGGTTTGGAAGGCAATGGATGGTTAAGATTTAAAGGTCTCTTCATCAACTAAAATGTATTTACTTTAATGCTAATTTTTAAAAATGCAATTGAACTTGGAATTCAATGTCGTAAATGATGTTTTGGAAATTCTCTTGAAAATTTAGAAATGTTTTTCCATGACCGTTATTTTTTACCCAGTTTAATTTTTTCAATTTTTTTGTTCGTTACAATGTATAAAACATTAAACCACCAACAAATTAAAAAAAAAAAATATATATATATATATATATATATATATAATCATTTAAACTTCATTTTGACTCTTATTAACTCATATAATACGTTAATATATTTTAAGAAAAAGTTATATAATGTTAAGTCATAGGATGTAAAATTGGCATGAATACAAATTTGTAATATACTAGTTTTATGAAATTAAAAGTAATAGATTTATTGCGTTTGACTACAAAACTGTTTTTGCACGGGTCACCTAACATTGCGATAATTATATAAAAAATAATTAAATTGTTAATATTGTAGAATGTTTATAGATATTAAATAAAAATTATAAGTATTAATGTAATGTTTTTATTAAATTGTTTTCTCTTATGTATACAAAAATTTCTTAAATAGTTAAGTTACACCAGTTATGGATTTTATTTGCTTATATATATGCGAAAACAAATTTTTATATAGAGATATGAGTAAGTTGCTTATTGGAATAAGAACTAAGAAGCAAATAGAATTTTGGAACTCAAAATCTTCGGTATAAGTCAAGCTGATAAACTATCTCATTAGAAAAGTAGTCAACATAGGAGGACATTACTCCGACGATTAAAACAGACCCAACCGACTAACGATATCAAATATAATCAATCTAACCGTTGAATATGACCTTATTGGAACAAGAACGAAGTTGGAACTAGAATTTTGGCAATCATAATCTATGGTATAAGTCAATCTGATAAATTATCCCTTTAGAAACCTAGTCGGTATGGAAGGACATTACTACGACGTTCAAAATAGACGTAACTGACTAACGGTATCAAATATAATCAGCCCGGCCGATGGATATGACATTAGTTGAATAAGAATGAATTAGAAACTGAAATTTCGGTAATCAAAATCTTCGGTATAAGTAAATTTCACAAACTATCAGAAGATTAACTAGGTATGTAACGAGATAAGTTGTCAAATTGACTTATACTGGAGATTCTGATTGCTGAAATTTCAGTTCCAACTTCATTCTTATTCCAATAAGGTCATATTCAACAGTGGGATTCACTATATTTGATATTGTTAGTCGGTTATGTTTGTTTTGATGGTCGGAGTAATGTCCTTCCATGTTGACTAGGTGTCTAATGGGATAGTTTGTCAGATTGACTTGTACCGAATATTTCGATTGCCAAAATTTCAGTTCTCAATTCGTTCTTATTCCATTAAGGTCATATTCAACGGTCAAATTGATTATATTTGACGTCGTTAGTCAGCTTGGTCTGTTTTGATCGTCGGAGTTATGTCCATCCATGGTGACTAGATTTCTAATGAGATCATTTGTCAGATTGACTTGTACTAAATGTTTCGATTGCCGAAATTCCAAATCCTACGTTGTTCTTATTTTAATAATGTCATATTCAACGGCCAGATTGATTATGTTTGATGTCGTTAGTCGGTTGGGTCTGTTTTGATCGTCGGAGTTATGTTCTTCCATGATGACTAGATTTTTAATGGGATAGTTTGTCAGATGGACTTGTACCGAAGATTTTGATTTTCGAAATTCCAGTTCCTACTTTGTTCATATTCCAATAAGGTCATATTCAACGGTCAGATTGATTAAATTTTATACCGTTAGTCGGTTGCGTCCGTTTTGATAGTCAGAGTAATGCCCTTCCATGTTGACTAGTTTTGTAATGGGATAGTTTGTCAGATTGACCTATACCACAGATTCCGATTTTCAAAATTCCAGTTCCTACTTCCTTCTTATTCAATTAAGGTCATATCCAATTGTCGAATTGATTATATTTTTTGATACCATTAGTCGGTTGCGTCTGTTTTGATCGTCGGAGTATGTCATTCCATATGTTGACTAGGTTTTTATTGTGATAGTTTGCGAGATTAACTTATACCAAAGATTATGATTGCCAAAATTACAGTTCCTACTTCGTTCTTGTTCCAATAAGGTCATATTCAACGGTCGGATTGATTATATTTGATACTGTTAGTTGGTTGGAACTGTTTTGATCGTCGGAGTAATGTCCTTTGATGCTGACTAGCTTTTCTAATGTAATAGTTTGTCAACTTGACTTACACCAAAGATTCCAATTTCCAAAATTTTAATTTCTACTTCGTTCATATTCTAATAAACAACCTACTCATATATCTACATAAAAAATTGTTTTCACATATATAAGCAAATAAAATTCATAACTGGTGTGACTCAACTCTTTAAGAAATTTTGGTATAAATAAGAGAAAAATATTTAATAGAAACATTACATTAATACTTATAATTTTTATTTAACATCTATAAACATTCTACAATATTAACAATCTAATTATTTTTTATATAATTATCGCAATTTGTTGAAAAAATCTGTTAATATCAATTTCATAAAGTTAGTATAATACAAATGTTTAATTATGTCAATTTAGCATCTTATAACTTAATATTATATAACCTTTTTTTAAAAGTATATTAACGTATTATATGAGTTAGTAAGAGTCAACATGAAGTTCCCTCAAAAAAAGAGTCAACATGAAGTTCAAATGATTATAATAAAAATAAAATTTAATTTGACAGTGGCTTAATGTTTTAAACATTGTAAGCAACAAAAAAAAATCGTAAAAATTAAATTGGGCAAAATAAAGGTCTTAGAAATATTTCTAAATTTTCAAGAGAATTCTTGAAACACGATTTACGATATTTAATTCCAAGTTCAATTGCATTTTAAAATCTAGTATTAAAACTAAATAAACAAATAAAAAAAAAATCCAAAATTGAACTTGAAAAAAAAACAGTCCTGAAAAACATTTCTAGATTTTTAAGAGAATTTCCAAAATACCCTTTACTACATTTAATTACAAGTTCAGTTGCATTTTTAAAAACTAGCATTAAAATTAAAATAAATACATTTTAGTAGATGAAAAGACCTTTAAATCTTAACCATCCATTGCCTTCCAAACTAATCTAATGGCTACAATTGATTTTGCAACAAAACAAAAAACAAAAAAGTGCCTCATGTATGGACAATATGGTACATGACCCATGATGGTCATATACCGGAGACAACGCCATTTAAAATTTAAGAATTTAAAAGGTTAATCAGGTATTTTTGTAAAGCATAAAAGATCAAAAGAGGTATTTGAAGTTGACTAAACAAGATAAAACATTAAGCCAATGTCAAAAATAAAATTTAATTTGCCAGTTAGCCTGTTACCTTGTTTAGTTTTGCCTTGTGTTAAAAATTGGAAGTTTACTATGTTTTGGTTCTCAAGTTTTCTTATTTGGTGGGATTTGCTTTTCGACTTGTAATTGCTTTCAATTGAGTCTTGTAATTTCCATCTCAATTTCTTTGCTTTTTTTTATGTAAGGAGTTCATTTAATATGAGCTGATTAAAAAAAAACAAGGTTGTTTGAGGAGTAATTTGCCAGATATGAAAAAATTAGAAAATGAAGAGGAGAAAGGCCATGGGAGATGAGAGGAGACGAGAGAGAGGCCATGAGAGGAGTTCATTTTGATTTTTTTTTTTAGGCTTATTCAATCACTCGGTCCCTTAACTTAATTGATTGTCTCAATTTGGTCCCCTAACTATAATTGTACCAATTTGATCCCTTATGTTTTGCTTTGTTACTAGTTTTAATCCTTTCTGTCAGTTTCTCTAAAAAAAAAACGTTAACTTATGTACCAATTTGGTCCCCTATGTTTTGCTCCGTTATTAGTTTTAGTCCTTCTATTAACGTTTTTTGAGAGAAACTAATAGAAAAGGCTAAAACTAGTAACATAGCAAAACATAAGAGACCAAATTGGTACAAATTATAGTTAGGGGACCAAATTGAGACAATCAATTAAGTTAAGGGACCGAGTGATTGAATAAGCCTTTTTTTTTAATATATATTTTTTGGGTTTGTTTTGAATTTGTTTGATGAATATTAATGAAGTTGATGAAGACTATGAGGAAGTGGAAGAGGAAGGAAGAAGATGAAGAAATAGAAGGAAAAAAAATTAAGTGTTGGTGTTTCACATTTTGCATACAATGGACCTGCAATCAAATTACTAAAATCATATCATGAATATTAGACATTAAAAAACTAATAGAAAGGACCATTTTGGCAAACAGAGATAAAATTAAGGGATCAAAACATAACTTTTATTAATTAGGGGACCAAAGTGAAACTCAAATTAATTAAGGGACCAAATATGAAATTTTGTCTAAAAAAATGGAAACATTAGTAAAATCATATTTCCCGAAAGCTTTGTTTGGGAGTTTGAAGGAGAGGGGAAAGGAAAACTTTGGAGGGTTGGAAATACAGGGTAAAATGGTAAAATATAGGGGAAAATAGTAATAATATTTTAACTATATAGGTTAAATTTGAGGAATTCATGTAAACCCTCCTCAAATACAATTTTTAAGTTTCCAAACAAGGAGGATATATTATGAAGAAAAATGAACCCTCAAAACATTTGCCCTCGATGTCATTTATTTCTTAATAATAATTGAAATTCAATATTTTTACATAGTTTTATGTGAAAAAATGACAACACGTCCGATAAAATGCAACTTACCACCATAAGATGGATTCTCATCAAACGACGGTGTTAAATTTTACACCATCAGTGCATGATCATTAAGCTCATTTTATATTTTAGATGAGAACTCTTATAAAAAGCAGTCTCTCGTAGATGAAAATTTTGGAACTTAGCTGGTTTAGAAATGATGTGCGCTATCCAAGCGGAGGTATTGATACTTAGTTGAAACAAAAGCCGATATTTTGGGGTTTGATTGGGAGACAATCATAAATCAAGTTATTTACATTAAAATTAAAAATATTGTTAATTGAGTTTAATTAACCATCTATCAAACTGAACTAAAACATGTGTTCACCTTTTTTTTTTTTAAGTGAACAAATGGGGTGTCTAGGGTTCGAATCCTGACCTACGTGGTTTAAAGAGTTGTTGCGTATGTTTGAAAAAAATGGGATGAAACATTTTTTATCCCAAGTAAACTGTCATATAACTTTTTCTAAAAATTTGTTAACATCACTTCAATGTTATTTACAAGATGAATCCTTCACCACAAGATTACCTTCATTAGTTAACAGCACCGATATTGGAAACGTTTTATTTTATTTTATATTACCACATGGAAATAATATATTCTAACTGGTATTCTGATTCCTACGTTATACAGCCCCGCTATACCTGGATACAATTCATTAATATATCACATAAACTTGAACCACCATATTCTTAACAAAAAATAGTTAAAATGATTTAAAGAAGGATATGCACTAACGTTGAAAATCAGTTCTATATGAACATCTAATGAAAATTTTCTAATTTGCCACATCACTCCAATTGCATTTTGAAATTGATGGTGTGGCATGGATAACTAAAAATCTTTCATCGAATGTCAATGTAAAACTAATTTACACCGACAATGCATTCTCATCAAACTCTTGTGAAAATGTTACCAAGTCTAAAGCTTCTGGAATATTGTCTTCTGTTGGAGGGCTGTAAATTGAGTGATTGACACTGCCAAAATCCAGTAATAATGAGGAAAAATCTACAAAGATACAATTGACATAAGATGAAAAATTTATCCTAATTATGTGTGTGTGTAGCAGGAACAATAATGATACAGCATACTTCTACAATACTCTTGTTTCGTCTTTCTCCTTTCATTCATTGGAAATATTTACCTGAGAAAATGCTAATGCAAGTGCTGAACATTGATCAGCTGATTGATTACTACAAAGACATATGCCAAAGAAGAGCCAACAGATGCTTCAGCCAGCAAGAAATAAGTACTTTTGGTACTGTGTGTGGTATTGTTGGAGATAGGAAAAAAATGATTAGACAATAATGATAGAAATGAAAGGGAATGAAAGATATGATGCCAAGGAAGAAGGAGGCTCCTGCTGTTTGAGAAGGAAGGAGAATTTTAATGTGTTTCGTGGGGAATATACTATATAACAAACCAAGCACAGATGTAAACCTTGGTCTCTTTCTGTGGAAGGAAAGCTTCAATAAATGTTTAATCTACTAGCTTTAAGATATTGAAGAAATCTAAAACGATGTTAAACATTCCATACAGGTGTGTTGAGTGGGAGAAAATTGTGACAAGTTAAGCATTGTCAAGTAGAAAGAAAGGAAAGGGGAAAAGTGAGTGGTGTCTAGCTAAAAAGTCCCACATCGGCTAATGCATAAACCCAACCAAGCTGCTTACATATAAAAAGAAAGCACTTCTATCTCAAATAAGCACGGAGCCGTGTGATGATCACATAGCGAACTATTCTTTCGCCTTTTACTAAAGAATACCGTGTGAGCGTCACAATTAGCGGCATACGCTAGTTTTTGGAAGAGTCCTCTTTATTGAGGGCTCTGCAATATTAGTTTAATTTTTTTCTTCAATTTCTTATTCTTTATTTTTGGTTGTTCTTGTTCTGGTTTTTTGATTGTTGTTTTGGTTATTTGAAGAGTTCTCTTAATTGAGGTATTTATAACGTTTATTATCTTATAATAATAAAATTTACCGGGGAAAAGTAGACACATGTAATGTTTGTTTCTTATTTCTTTTTTAGAAGAAATTTAGGGTGAGAGAGGGAAAGGCCGAAACAAAAAATGGTTCAACTAAAATAAAAATTAGTGTTCAAATATCAACTGACCAATAGTCGACTTTGGATGTCAATTTATAATTATGATATTTTGTCACTACTGTGTTAATTACATATAATTTGTCCTTTTAAAAAAATGGTATAATTTGCCCGCGTCACATATAGGCTTATGTGACAAGAAACAAATTAAATTTTCAGCAGTAAATTCTTTTTATTGAGTGAGAAGAAAATGAGTTGAAACGAATGGGCGGGGACAAAGCCTTGTTTGCAGTAGTTTTGGCATCACCCTTTTTTTTTCTTTAATAAATTTGTAAATTTTTATATAAATTTGTAAAAACTTATTTCTTATTTTTGTTGTGTGTCTCCTCAAGGACACGCACAAAATAAAAGAAAAAAAAAATATGTGCGTGCGTGAGTGAATGAAAGCAAAGACACATGAGCATATGTGGTGCATGTCATGTAATAAATGGATAAATCCTTAGATTAAAGAGTGTGAGCGTATGAG
>Ga0315915_1000967_pt1 | contig 33029 bp, 23 predicted proteins | sample MpolbnodulesMG_FD_207738 | JGI IMG/M metagenome (GOLD analysis project Ga0315915, IMG submission 207738) | Medicago polymorpha root nodule microbial communities from Los Angeles, California, United States - branched nodules | ecosystem: Host-associated > Plants > Roots > Nodule | place: USA...
AACAACAGTAAGGTGAGAGTGCGACAATGTCGGTAAGGAGTGGAAGAGTACCTGCAGAAGGAACCGAAAGGGAGAATCAAGAGTATGGTTCAATGTTGTTCGTCGATAGGGAGGAACAAGGCGAACCAGTTGAAGGAAATTTATCTCAGTCGTGGGTTTCAGTTGTTTGCAATTTCCCCCGCAAATTTGGCAACGGAGAATGTGATTGAATTCTCTTAATATTTATTAATTTAATTTAATTTATTAATTTAATTTGTTTTAAATCTTTGCCGTTGGTTACAACTTACGCCACGTGTCGTTCCGCAAGGCAACGAAATGTCGATCCCCATTTCCTTTGAAAATGGAGAGGATTTGGACTCGTTCGAGTCACACTTGTCTCTATTGAGTGACTTCGAGTACCGTCAGTTTTAGTCAAGTATATTAGTGTTTTCTGAGCCTTAGATTTCTTAAATTAAAGAATATCAGTTGATTTATTCTTTGGACCAAAGATATATTTAAGAAGCTACGACTGTTTTAATGAGATGAATTGAGTCTCTTTCATCTTAATAAGAAGCTCCGAATTAAAATACAACCCTAAAAATGCTGTAACATTACAACTTTTGATAGAGTTTTGCTGCCTAAAGCCTTATACCCAATCCTCCTCCCTGGTAGCTTCACTGTCAAAACTGATACCATTAGTGTTCGGTGGGTCCCCACTAAACATAACAAGCTAACAACTATATCATAAAATTAATAAAATAATAATTAAAAAATTGATAGAAAATTGAGATAGATTACCTATCCGTAATTATCTCTGTTAGCAATTAATACTCCCCATCAAATTCATTATATAAACCTTAATTTCTTGGTTCTTTGATGCATGAATGTAAGGAACACCACATAAATATCACATGAGCTACTATACTTACTCATACTATGTGGTGCATTTTGACTCATACGTAACTTCAGTGAAGGAATTAACTATAAACAGCACCAGCTGCAAAGAACGAAAAACTGCAGAATTGAAAAACATAATCAACACAGTTTGTAGCACACAGGCATGAAGTTCTAGTCATGGAACAAAGACCTGAGAGTGATGAAGAAAGAACGAAGACGAACAAAGACTACTGCGTGATGAATGATGAAACAAAATTTTCAACCATAAATCCCAATTTTCCTTCTTTTCATTTCACATTATGGTGAAGAGGTGAAGCAAAAGGCATGTAGAAGATGATTCAACGATGGTGTAGTGAAGCAAAATAACTATGTTAATTAAATACCTAAATCCCCAAGGTTTTTTTTTTTTTTTTTATCTTTTAACTTACTTTTAATATTCCATTTTTATTTATTATATTTATAAATCACTAATGACACATGAAAAACAAACAGAAACACAACATTCACAAACCCTAGAAGAGGTTGGAAGTTGAAACGTACTAAAAGTTGTAACAGAAATTGGAATCACTACTAAAATTAATGAGTCTTGTTAACGAGTGTCCTGGGGCACTCTTTAAGGATACCAAATTTAAAAAATATTTTTTATTAAAGTCAAATGTTACAAATTCCAATGCATTGATTACACATTTTTTTATTTATAAAAACTTATTATTAATAGTTCTTAAAGAGTGCTTTGGGGGCACTCGTTAACATTTCCCAAATCAACATTATTTGGGGTATTTTTTCTGGATTACCTTTACAATATGTATTAATATTAATAATTAAGAAATATGTTTGTAACAAAAAAAATTAAGAAATATGTTTGAGAAAAAAATAATAAATGCACATAATAAACTGCATAAAAGCTTTATATTTATATTTATGAAAATAAAAATCTTCAAACAGAGCTTATATCGGAGAGAGTAATGTCAAGAGAAGTTGCGCTAATGATACTCATGACTATGCAATGGAACTATTATTAAGAAAACTAAATGTTTTGTAACCAATGCATTGAAAGTAAACATTTGAAGAGGCAAATGTAATATTATTATTGTGTCTTATTACTAGAATGAATTGGTTTGGCTTCAACTTCAACTTCTTTGTTAAGTTACCGTTTTGCAATTGAAGGTTAGCTACCAATCATATTCATCATGATATCGCACTTACTATAAATAGAATGATGCTATCTTTCTCTTTACCAAACACTTTACTCTTTTCATTCTCTTTGGTTACTTCACACTGTTTTTCTTTTCAGCAAGAACAAAGCACAAGTTTGGTTAGTTCAAACTTTTCTTCTCTTCTTCATAGCTCTTTTTTTTGTGTGATGATTTTTCTTTGTTTTCTGTTTTATTTTGTAATGTGGTAATGTTCATTTGGTTTTTTCTTAACTTTGCATGTTTGTTTGATCCAACATTTTTTTGTTGTGCTTTTGGATTTTCTCTGTTTGTTGTTTCACTATTATGTTTTCTGTATTGTTTAGCTTTTCAGTTAATGTAGTTTTTCTGTTTTTGATTTTTTTCTTAAATTTACATGTTTTTTTATTTTTTTTAATTTTGTTTAATCATTTGTATTTTATCAGCATTTTTTTTTTGTTGAGAAATTTTTTTCAGCATTTTCTTGTTGTGCTTTTTTAGTTCTAAACTGAGTTTAATTTCACAATGTGAACCTTATTTGCTTTTCATTTGGTATGATATTTGCGCTTTACTCTTTACACAGCCCTATGTTTTCGAAAATATTGTCGCATGTTTTTCGTGTGAGTGGTGAATCTTGTGTTACGTTAAGGATTTTTTAGAGTTATTCTTTGACTTTAGGGTTTTCACATCACTGCTTCATGCTTTTGGGGTTTTGCACCTACTATTTGTTATATGTTTTTGAGTTTTTGTGTGTGCTGATTTAATGATCAATATAGTATATACCTAATAGACTAATACTTGTGATATTTATCCAGGATATGAGTTCCCAAGAGAACGAAGACTGTTTGCCCCCACCACCTCCCATTGTTCCACCTCATGTTAAACCAGTAAAGATAGAACAGGAGCTTGTAAAGAAGAAGCTTCCAATGGCTAGACGTGGCCTAGGATCGAAGGGAACTAAACTGCCTTTGTTAACAAATCACTTCGAAGTGAATGTTGCTAAAATGAATGAGGTTTTCTTTCAGTACAGTGTATGTTTTGTATTTCATGATTCAGTTGTTTTTTTGCTAACATTTGTGTGTTAATTTTTTTGTTAAGCGTTGGTTCATACTATGTATTTGTGCAGGTTGCTTTGTTTTACGAAGACGGACGCCCTGTTGAAGGGAAAAGCGCCGGGAGGAAGATACTTAACAAGGTTCAAGAAATATATGATTCCGAGCTTAATGGAAAAGACCTTGCTTATGACGGGGAGAAGATTCTGTACACAATCGGCTCTCTAGCTCAGACAAAGCTTGAGTTCACCGTAGTTGTTGAAGATGTCACTTCAAACAGGTTGAAATGTGTGGATGTTGGTTTTTGAAATTGGTGTTTTACATGGTTTATTATGTTCTTGATATTTAACCTTGCCTTTTATAGGAACAATGAGAACACCAGCCCTGATAAGAAGAGGATAAAAAAATCATACCGTTCGAAGACTTATAAAGTTGAAATCAGCCTTGCTTCGGAAATTCATCTGCAGGCCATTGCTGATGCCTTAAGGGGGCATGAAACTGAGAGTTATCAAAAAGCCATTACGGTTCTTGATGTTATCTTGAGACAACACGCTGCTAAACAGTACGTACTTTCATAACTACATGTATTTTTTTATGCAATATAGAATAACAACAGTCAAAATCTTTGTAATATCGATTGCAGGGGCTGTCTGCTTGTGCGCCAAAATTTCTTTCACAACGACCCAAATAATTTCAATTATGTTGAAGGTGGTGTACTTAGTTGCAAAGGGCTGCATTCCAGCTTCAGAGCCACACAAAGTGGATTGTCTCTGAACATAGGTTTGATCTTGATGCCTTTGTCATCTGAATATTTATTTGTCACATTTCTTTACTTCTTTCAATTTGTTTAGATGTGTCAACAACCACGATTGTACGTCCTGGGCCTGTGGTCGAATTCCTAATTGCCAATCAAAATGCGAGAGATCCTATCAGTCTTGACTGGAATAAGGTAACCAGATTTTCTGATGACTTGCTTGTTTTGCTAATTGTTTCTTAACTTTTTGTTATACTCATTGTTCTTCGTTTAAACCAAGACCTGATACCTTGTATATTTTATTCTCTAGGCTAAAAGGACTCTGAAGAATTTGAGGATCACGGCTAGCCCATCTAACCAAGAGTACAAGATAACCGGGCTGAGCGAATTTCCGTGTAAAGACCAGCTGTAATTTTTCTATCCCATTTTAAGTTGATTGTGTTATCTATTTATAACTTTCTTAATGTCTGGAATTGTAACTGGAAGTTGCTGGTTTACATGATGAATGTTCTTGTTAATAAAGGTGTGGGTATTGTAGGTTTACTCTGAAGAAGAGAGGTGCTGTTCCCGGAGAAGATGATACTGAACAGATCACTGTCTATGATTATTTTGTCAAGCGCAGAAAAATTCCTCTGCGGCACTCAGCTGATCTTCTATGTATTAATGTCGGGAAGCCAAAGCGACCCACATATATCCCAATTGAGGTAGATTAGCAGCTTTATATTAGTTTAGTATTAACCTCATAATGTGTATTAGCTATTGGATATAATTTAATTGGTTGCAGCTTTAATTTTTTGATGTAGATTAGGTGCCCGACAATTCATTTTCTCAAAAAACAGTGAATGAATTAACAATCTTTCATTTTTCTTTTCTTTCTGAAACTCTAATGATGTGTTTTACTTAGTTATGCTCGTTGATATCCCTGCAACGTTACACCAAAGCCCTGTCCACACATCAACGATCTTCCCTTGTGGAAAATTCGAGGCAGAAGCCTCGAGAACGGATGACGGTCTTGTCGGATGTAAGTCTCTTTGATATATATTGAGTACTGTTTTGTCATATGAATGTCACTGCACTGAATATTATTTATTGATTTAAGGCGTTGAAAACAAGCGACTATGGCTCTGAACGCATGCTACGTAACTGTGGCATTTCAATAAAGTCCGAGTTCACACAAGTTGATGGGAGGGTTTTGCAGGCTCCAAGGGTATTTTTCTTTTATCACTGTTTTCATGAAAATCCTTATTTGTTTTGTTTCCTTGTCATCCTTCCAGTCATTCACTGTTAGTGAGTGTCTTTTATTGATTTTTCTTCAAAATATTGCAAGAAAAAGCCATAATAAAGCTTTTATTATGTGAAGTTTTTTTCAGAAATTGAATAATCACCATTACTTTGAATGCTTAAACATTGCTGTATGTGCTGCTAGGATTGCTTCTGTCAGCTTGGAATTGTGTAGCAATTAATTGTTTTCTTTGTAGTAAGACCATCTGCAAGCAGAATGCATTCTCTCTTGTTTTACATATATTGTTGAGCATGGTCCTTAGTGACCTGATGTTTTACTTTCTGACTGATGATAGTCCACGTAATTGCGAAATATTTGCTATACTTGCAATGGATTGCATCTGACATGTAATTATCTATATTGAGCCATACAGTTAAAGTTTGGGAATGAAGAATATTTAAATCCCAGGAGTGGGAGGTGGAACTTCAATAACAAGGTATTTGTGTCAAATCTGTGCTACATTTTTAATTTTTTGGTATTTGTCATCTTTAATATTTATTTTCTAATGATTTATATACTGTTCCCAGAAAGTCGAGCGTAATGTTAAAATAGAGAAATGGGCAGTGGTAAACTTTTCTGCACGTTGTGATGTGCGAAGACTTGTGGATGATCTGATAAGAATTGGAAGAATGAAAGGAATTGTAAGTTCTTTTACAGCATATTTACTGACAAGCAAAAAGGGGCTAATTCTATTCTATTTCGTTTGCTTTTGGCAGAATCTTGAACAACCTTTTGATGTCTTTGAAGAAAATGGTCAGTTTAGGCGTGCACCGCCTGTGGTCAGAGTCGAGAAAATGTTCGAACATGCTGAGTCTAAACTTCCTGGGCGACCTGAGTTTCTACTTTGTCTGCTTCCTGAGAGGAAGAACTCTGATCTTTATGGTTAGTTCCTTGATATATTTCCAGGTAATATACTTTTTTCTAATGCATTGTTTGATACCTTAATGAAAATTAATTTGATATGTGAAGGTCCATTTAAGAAGAAGAGTCTTACAGAGTTTGGAATCGTTACTCAGTGCTTGGCTCCTACCAAGGTGAACGACCAATATGTGACCAATGTTTTGCTGAAGATCAATGCTAAGGTATATTAGCTTTTCCTTCTGTTTCTTTTAATGTTGTTATAATCTTTTTGCAATTTGTCATCAGCCATTTCCTTTCGTACTCACATCGAAGGTTTTTATTCTTTTGTAGTTTGGTGGGATGAATTCTCTGTTAGGCAATGAACACTCTCGATCCATCCCTATTGTATCGAAAGTTCCTACTCTCATTTTGGGCATGGATGTTTCTCATGGTTCACCTGGGCAATCTGACATTCCTTCAATTGCTGCGGTAATAAAAGTTCTCACTGTGTGTGCTTTTGAAAATATGTCTCAAGGTGCTATTTCATAGGTTCGGTCTAAATTTCACCGTTTTTTGATTTTTCCCATGTCAATGCCTAAATATGTAGGTCGTTAGCTCGATGCATTGGCCCCTGATATCTAAATATAGGGCATGTGTCCGAACTCAGGGTTCGAAGGTTGAGAAGATTGACAATCTGTTCAAGCCAGTGTCTGATAAGAAAGATGAAGGAATTATAAGGTTTATTTATATTTTCAAGTTTTTCCTTGAAATTATTTCAGGATGACTAATTAATTCAGGAATCCTAATTTTTTCAACTGATTTCGCATGAATATTTTATTCTTGTATATCACACTCCTCTTCTCATGAACTCTGCATGATGATCGTAAGATCAATGATCTATCCAGAAGCAGTGGTTTGGTCATTGTTAAATGAAGTATTAACAATTTTCAGTTGATGGCTTATTTATTTTGGGAATTGGATTTATGATATGCAGGGAACTTTTGACTGATTTCATTAATACTTCTAGGAACTTAAAACCAGCTAATATCATCATTTTCAGGTTAACATTCTTTCCCAATTTTCTTCTTCTACTTGTTAGTTGCAATTATTGTTATGACACCTTTTTGTTTTCATATTGTTATTTTATTGCTACTAGTGTGCTTTTGATGGTGTTTTGTGACCCTTCTGTTATTCTATTTAACTGTATTTCTTTTTGCTGATGAATGTAGGGATGGTGTAAGTGAGTCTCAGTTCAACCAAGTTTTGAATGATGAACTCAGCCAAATCATCGAGGTTCTTAAATTGATCGAATTTGAATTAAATATATGATTTTTTTTTGTTTTTTGGGTTTAATCTTAATATTTCAAATTTTAGGCTTGTAAATTTTTTGATGAAACTTGGAACCCCAAGTTTTTGGTGATTGTTGCCCAGAAGAATCATCACACAAAATTCTTCCAAGCTGGATCTCGAGACAACAATGTGCCACCCGGTAATCAGCTTGTTCTGAAGTTTGTATATAAAGTTGGTTTCATGTCTAGCTAACCTCTTTTTGGTTTTGCAGGAACTGTTGTGGACAGCAGAATTTGTCATCCTAGGAATTATGATTTCTATATGTGTGCTCATGCAGGAATGATTGTGAGTATCTTCTACTCTTTTTCTGATGATGTTCATTTCAGTTGAACTCACCTTTTGAAGTTGGATCGCTTTTTTCCTCTGATCAAATGTGTGTATATATATGTTCTTTTCGGTGCCTCTTCATTTTTCTTATATGTCAGTCTGGGGGTATTCATGTGAGTTCCAATGTAGTCTTTTATAATTTATGTGTGAACGTTATTGTTTGATGTACTGCTTGATTCATTCAGTTATTCATTACTTCAATCTTTTTTTTGGCCTGATTTACATGGTAATAATTTATGTTTGTTCAATTATCTTTGTCAACCATTATGTTAATAATTCGTAATCCTTCTTGCTTGCATCTATCATGAAATTCAATAGTAAACCTTGTATTTGTTTATCAAAATCTGTTCGCAGGGTACAAGCAGGCCAACACATTATCATGTTCTTTTGGATGAGATTGGTTTTTCTCCAGATGATTTACAGGAGCTTGTGCACTCTCTATCATATGTGTAAGTTTACATTTGGATTTGATTTCTTTTGAATTTATGTTTCTGGAATTCTGATATTCTATGAATTTGATGTAAGTTATGTAGTATCTTATAAAAACATTTGTTTTATGTCAACAGTTATCAGCGGAGCACCACTGCTATTTCAGTTGGTAAGCTCTATCACAAGTTTTCTTTATTTGTTAATATTTATATTTTGAATAATAGATTCTGATTAGTAAAACTTCTATTCTATGAAGTTGCTCCCATCTGCTATGCACACTTGGCGGCTTCTCAAGTTGGACAGTTCATGAAGTTTGAGGATAAGTCTGAAGCTTCCTCGAGCCAAGGTGGTATCAATGCCTCCTTCATCCCACAGTTGCCCAAGTTACATCAAAATGTCCGCGATACCATGTTTTTTGTCTGAGTTAATGAAGTTATGATCCAAGCTAGTTATTTTCTTGCACAATAATACTTATTTAGTGTTAGTGGTAAACTTGATGCATTTTTGCTGCCTTAGCTGAAAGGTTTTTGAGTACCTGTTGACATTTCGGATGAAGGTTAATAAATATGTTTTGCTGAAAGTCCCAAGTACTTCTTGACACGCACTTTATGACGTGTTCTGTTTGATGAATGAATGAGAATATCTATTAATGTTTTGCTAGAGGCTTTTCTACACTATTCATGTTTTATTTCTATTTTGATTACATGATATTGTCAAAAATGGTAATATATTAAGTATTAAGATTAATTCATTTCATCTGTGATCAAATGATCAAGAAAGAACCGTACATTATAACTATCATGGGAACTAGTATTAGGATAAAGAGGCTCTAGTAAAGGCTATTAGCGACCATATTGACTTGTCTCCGAACAAACACAATCTTGTAACCGGTGTTCTCACTAAGGATTGAACGACATTTAGACACTATTCCTCCTAATTCATATGGCATGATAGAAGAAGAATTGATGGCATTTACAGCATAGTTACTATCACTTTCAAATCTAACTTGAGGAATAGACATAGAGTGAGCTATGTGCAGTGCCTTTAGTATTCCAAGAGCTCCGGCTTCTTACCGTGACTTTACTTGCTGATCAAGCTGTGCTGGCGAAGATAAATTGTCCAGTACGTGATCCTTGAAACAAAGGCCTATCTATACCCTTGACAGAATTATTAGAAAAGAAAGCACAATCCACATTACATTTGGTGTAGTCTTGAGGGGGTTTCAACCATCAGTGTTCTGTGGCATGTTGAGGTTGATTAGGAACTAATTCGTGCTTATTATACTCATGTGACACTGTTTTCTGTTACATAATTATTTATAAACCCAAACCTGTGTATTTCTTTTTAATTTTGAAACAAAGTGAACAGGTCTACAAGGTTTTTACTGTTTTTTTTTACTTACATGGAATGTTTTCACACAATCTTAGAATGGCAAAGTTCAAGCATTTTTATCTGTTATTTTACAATGATTAATACTTTTGAAAGATTTATTTGTGTCTGAAATTGAATGGATCACTTTACATTATATAAACCTTAATTTCTGTTAGCAATCAATACTCCACAACAGTTCATTATATAAACTTTAATTTCTTGGTACTTTGATGCATGCATGTAACACCACATAAATATTACATAAGCTACTATACTTGCTCATACTATGTGGTGCATTTTGACTCCTACTGTAACTTTAGTGAAGGAATTAACTAAAAACAACACCAGCTGCAAAAAATGAAAAACTGTAGAAATGAAAAACATAATTAACACAGTTTGGTCCAACAACAACCACAGAATTTCTTTGTCAACTTGCAAGTTTGTAGCACACAGGCATGAAGTTCTAGTCATGGAACAAAGACCTGAGTGTGATGAAGAAAGAATGAAGACGAACAAAGACTAATGAATGATGAAACAAAATATTCAACCATAAATCCTAATCTTTCTTCTTTTTAAAACTAAAACGAAAAATTTAGTAAAATTTAAATACCATTGAAGGATATACGAATTTTATTCCGATATTGCATCTCTTATAATCTCATTGGTGTTTATTGATAGACTGTGTATTTCACGGGTCAAACAATCATTAATTGATTTTTATTACGATCGATAGGACCCGTGCGTCACACAAGTCGAAAGTCTAGTATATATAAATGACTAATGACACATGAATGGAAAACAAACCGACAATCCTTGTGAACAGAATATTCACAAACCTAGAAGAGGTTGGAAGTTGAAATGTACTTGTAACAAAAATTGGAATCCCCACTACAATTAATTTATGTTCACCCACGTTTCTCTCTCTCTCTCTCTCTATATATATATCTTATTTAGTGCCTTTTTTCATCTAATGTGCAGGAAGGGATCCGATTCCCAAACGTGGAGTGAGTGTTTGTAAAAAAAAATAAAAATGGAGTTACTGGGTACTATTTGTTAGCGTGGAGGAAGCCAGTTCAACATTCACATTTGTCTAACTTTACAAGTATTTCTCACTTTTTTCACACGTATATTAAAAAAATTGGTTAGTAAATTTAATGTATCCATCTTATAGTAATGTCTACCCTTTAACTTTTTACTATATTTTAAGGAAAAATTATTGTATCAATATTAATATGAAATATGTTTGTAACCAAATTTTTTTTATCAAATATATGTTTGAGAAAAATATAATAAATGCACATAATAAACTGCATAAAAGCTTTATATTTATGAAAATAAAAATCTTCAAAAGGAACTTATATCGGAGAGAGTAATGTCAAGAGAAGTATACATTTGAAGAGGCAAATGTGATATTATTATTGTGTTTCGCTTCAACTTCAACTTCTTTGTTAAGTTACCAATCATATTCATCATGATATCACTTATTATAAATTGAATGATGCTATCTTTCTCTTTATTCACTGGTCTTTACTCTTTTCATTATCTTTGGTTACTTCAGACTCTTTTTCCTTTCAGCAAGAACAAAACATAAGTTTGGTTAGTTCAAACTTTTCTTCTCTTCTTCATAGCTCTTTTTTTTTTTTTTTTTGTGTGTGATGATACTTCTTTGTTTTCTGTTTCATTTTGTAATGTGGTAATGTTCATGTAGTTTGTGTTATTCTATATTTTCAGCATTTTCTTGTTGTGCTTTTTTGGTTCTAAACTGAGTTTAATTTCACAATGTGAACCTTATTTGCTTTAAATTTGGTGTGATATTTGCGCTTTACTCTTTATGTTGCCCTATGTTTTTGAAAATATTGTCGTATGGTTTCGATTGTATGGTGGATCTTGTGTTATGTTGAAGGATTTTGTAGCGTTATTCTTTGACTTTAGGGTTTTCACATCACTGCTTCATTCTTTTGGGGTTTTGCACCTACTATTTGTTATATGCTCTTGAGTTTTTGTGATATTTATCCAGGATATGAGTTCACAAGAGAACAAAGACGGTTTGCCCCCACCACCTCCCATTGTTCCACCAAAGATAGAAAAGGAGCTTGCAAAGAAGAAGCTTCCTACTAAGGTTCCAATGGCTAGGCGTGGCTTAGGGATGAAGGGAACTAAACTGTCTTTGTTAACAAATCACTTTAAAGTGAATGTTGCTAACAGTGATGGGATTTTCTTTCAGTACAGTGTATGTTTTGTATTTCATGATTCAGTTGTTTTCTTGCTAACATTTGTGTGTTAATTTTTTTGGTAAGCGTTGGTTCATACTATGTATTTGTGCAGGTTGCTTTGTTTTATGAAGACGGACGCCCTGTTGAATGAAAAGGCGCCGGGAGGAAGATACATGACAAAGTTCAAGAAACATATGATACCGAGCTTAATGGAAAAGACCTTGCATATGACGGGGAGAAGACTCTGTTCACAATTGGCTCTCTAGATCAGAACAAGCTCGAGTTCCCTGTTGTTGTTGAAGATGTCACTTCAAACAGGTTGAAATGTGTGGATGTTGGTTTCTGAAATTGGTGTTTCACATGGTTTTTTTATGTTCCTGATATTTAACCTTGCCTTTTATAGGAACAATGCGAACACAAGCCCTGATCAGAAGAGGATAAAAAAATCATACCGTTCGAAGACTTATAAAGTTGAAATCAACTTTGCTTCGAAAATTCCTCTGGAGGCCATTGCCAATGCCTTAAAGGGGCATGAAACTGAGAATTATCAAGAAGCCTTTAGGGTTCTTGATATTATCTTGAGACAACATGCTGCTAAACGGTGCGTGCTTTCATAACTACATGTATTTTTATATGTAATATAGAATAACAGTCAAAATCTTTGTAATATCGATTGCAGGGGCTGCCTGCTTGTGCGCCAAAATTTCTTTCACAACGACCCAAGTAATTTGAATGATGTTGGAGGTGGTGTACTTAGTTGCAAAGGGCTGCATTCCAGCTTCAGAGCCACACAAAGTGGATTGTCTCTGAACATAGGTTTGATCTTGATGCCGTTGTTGTCTATATTCTCATCTGAATAATAATTTGTCACATTTATTTACTTCTTTCAATTTGTTTAGATGTGTTGACAACCATGATTGTACATCCCGGGCCTGTGGTTGACTTCCTAATTGACAATCAAAATGCGAGAGATCCTTTCAGTCTTGACTGGAATAAGGTAACCAAATTTTCCGAAGACTTGTTTGTTTTGATAATTGTTCCTTAACCATTTGTTATGCTCAATTGTTCTTCAACTAAGTCAAGGCCTGATCCCTTGTATTTCTTAGTGTGTAGGCTAAAAGGACTCTGAAGAATTTGAGGATCACAGCTAAACCATCTAACCAAGAGTACAAGATAACCGGGCTAAGTGAATTTCTGTGCAAAGACCAGCTGTAATTTTTATATCCCATTTTGTGTTGATACCTGTTGATGTGATCCATTTATAACTTCCTTAATAACATGATGAATATTGTTATAATGAAGATGCGGGTATTGTAGGTTTATCATGAAGAGAGGCGCTGTGGCTGGAGAGGATGATACAGAAAAGATCACGGTTTATGATTATTTCGTTCATCGGCGAAAAATTGATCTACAGTACTCTGCTAGTCTTCCATGTATTAATGTTGGGAAGCCAAAACGACAGATTAGCTGCTTTATTTTAGTTTAGTACTAACTTCAGAATGTGTATTTGCTTAAAGTTTTTCCAATCTCACCTAGTCTCTCATGCACTCTAGAGATATATAAATAGCTCACAGCTATATTGTTAAGATTACCAATTCATCATCTCAAGAGCTAATAAATGAAGTCACAAACTTATGTTCCTATTGATTTGTTTTACTTAGTTTTGCTTGTTGATATCCCTGCAACGATACACGAAAGCCCTCTCCACATCTCAACGATCCTCCCTTGTGGAAAAGTCGAGGCAGAAGCCTGAAGAACGGATGAGGGTCTTGTCTAATGTGAGTCTCTTTTATAAACATAATGAATTGTCATCTGAATGTCACTTCACTGAATATTATTTGCTGATTTACAGGGGTTGAAAGCAAGCAACTATGGCTCTGAACCCATGCTACGTAACTGTGGCATTTCAATAACGTCCGATTTCACACAAGTTGATGGGAGGGTTTTGCAGAGGCTCCAAGGGTATTGTTACTTTATCACCGTTTTCAAGAAAAAGCCACAATAAAGCTCTTGTTATGCAAAGTTATTTTCAGCAAATCGAATAATCACTTTCGTTGAATGCTTAACCTCATTTTATAATTTACTTGTGTTCCCTTAAATTCTTTTGATTGAAAAAGAAACATTTGCCAAATTACTTTTTGAAGAAAATTTTCCGTTCCTTTTTGATAGTTATAGTAAGCTCACATGGCTGTGCCCAATGCTTTTCATAATCACCTCTTTTCTTATTTGGTGAGTTTAATGATAGGATTCACTCGAATTTTACTCAATATCAGTGCGCTGAATGTGCTGCCAGGATTGCTTTTGTCCGCTTAAAATTGTGTAGCAATTAAGTGTTTCCTTTGTAGTAAGACCATCTGCAAGCTGAATGCATGCTCTCTTGTTTTTCATATATTGTTGAGCTGATGTTTTACTTTCTGACCACTTAGTTGCGAAATATTTGCTATACTTGCAACTGATGGCATCTGACATGTAATTATCTACAGTTGAAGTTTGGGAATGACGAATATTTTAATCCAAGGAATGGGAGGTGGAACTTCAATAACAAGGTGTTTGTGTCAAATCTGTGCTACATTTTTAGTTTTTTGGTATTTGTCATCTTTAATATTTATTTTCTAATGATTTATATACTGTTCCCAGAAAGTCGAGCGTCATGTTAAAATAGTGAAATGGGCTGTGGTAAACTTTTCTGCACGTTGTGATGTGCGAAGACTTGTGGATGATCTGATTAGAATTGGAAAAACGAAAGGAATTGTAAGTTCTTTTACAACATATTTACCTTTGAACATTGAACTCAGCCAAATCATCGAGGTTCTTAAATTGATCAAATTTGCATTAAATATATATTGTTTTTTTTTTTTTTTGGGTTCATTCATAATCTTTCAAGTTTTAGGCTTGTAAATTTCTTAATGAAAAGTGGAACCCCAAGTTTATGGTGATTGTAGCCCAGAAGAATCATCATACAAAATTCTTCCAACCTCGATCTCCAATCAGCTTATTTTGAAGTTTGTCATAGTTCCATTACTTTATATATAAAATTGGTTTCGTCTAGCTCCCTCTTTTTGGTATTGCAGGAACTGTTGTCGACAGCAAAATTTGTCATCCTAGGAATTATGATTTCTACATGTGTGCTCATGCAGGAATGATTGTGAGTATCTTTGACTCTTTTTCTGATGATGTTCATTTCAGTTGAGCTTGCTTTTTGAAGTTGCTTCGCTCTTTTTCTCGAGTGTGTATATATGTTCTTTTCGTTCGGTGCCTCTTCATTTTTCTTATATGTCTGGGGGTATTCATGTGACTTCCAATGTAGCCTTTTATAATTTATGTGTGAACGTTATTGTTTGATCTACTGCTTGATGCATTCAGTTATTACTTCTATGATGTTTTTTTCATGTAATCTGGGGAAGGTTTCAAATGATGCATGGTTCATTTTTTCTATATTGTTCACAATTAGGAAGTGTTTCCGTCTTAAATGCAATATATATGTTTGTGATTGTGTTATACCTGCTTTTTACTCAAGGTAATGTGAATGTAATAATTCTTAACCTTTTTTTTTTGCATTCTTTCATGAAATTTTATAGCAAGCTTGTACTTATCTTAGTTATCAATTAAAATCTGTTCGCAGGGTACAAGCGGATAGCACTTGGGTGCCTTTGGCTTCGGTGCCTTTCGGTGCCTTTGTCTCTATCTCTCTCCTAACCAATAATTCTCTCTCATCAAAATAATTTATTTTAATCATTCCATCATCACTCTCTTTCCTCTAAAATACACTAAAGTCACCAAAGTCACCCAACACAAAGTCACTGAAGTCCCACCCAGTACAAGCAGGCCAACACATTATCACGTTCTTTTGGATGAGATTGGTTTTTCTCCAGATGATTTACAGGAGCTTGTGCACTCTCTGTCTTATGTGTAAGTGTCCATTTGGATTTGATTGCTTTGAAATAATGTTTCTGAAATTCTGATATTCAATGAAATCTATTGAAGCAAACAATGTAGTATCTTATCAAAATTTTGTTTTATAACAACAGATATCAGCAGAGCACCACTGCCATCTCTGTTGGTAAGTTCTATCAGAGTTTACTAATTTTTTCATATTTATATATTGAGTAATAGATACTAATTAGTAATAAACTTGTTTGCAGTTGCTCCAATATGCTATGCACACTTGGCTGCTTCTTAAGTTGGACAGTTCATGAAGTTTGAGGATAAGTCTGAAGCTTCCTCGAGCCAAGGTGGTATCAATGCCTCCCTCATCCCACAGTTTCCCAAGTTACATAAGAATGTCTGGAATTCCATGTTTTTTGTCTGAGTTAATGAAGTTATGATCCAAACTAGTTATTTTCTTGCACAATAAAACTTATTTAGTGTCAGTGGTAAACTTGATGCCTGTTTGCTGCCTTTGCTGAAAGGTTTTTGAGTACCTGTTGACATTTTGGATGAAGGTTAATAAATATATTTTGCTGAAAGGTCCCAAGTACTTCTTGACACACACTTTATGATGTATTCCGTTTGATGAATGAATGATAATATTTATTTATGTTTTGCTAGAGGCTTTTCTACACCATTCATGTTTTATTATTATTTTGATTACATGATATTGTCAAAAATGGTAATCAAATTCAAGTGTTTAGTTGTAGGATTCGAACAGTATTAGCTAGACTAGTTTCGGTGTTGGTGTAGATATTTTTAACCTTTTTTGCAAGTAAACGAGAGAATTTATTTTGGAAGTAAATGAATTAGGTGCCGTCACGTAAGTTTATCTCTAAATTTCATAATTTGTTTTTCCGATTATATTTAGTAAATTATTATTAAGTAATACTGGTACAGTCAAATCCAGTAGTACTATCTTAAGATGTAGTCTGGTTGGGAGCATTGCTTTATTTATAGAGGAAGTAAGATTAACTCATTTCATCTGTGATCAAATGATCAAGAAAGAACCGTACATTATAAAAATCATGGGAACTAGTATTAGGATAAGGAGGCTCTAGCAAGGCTATGAGCGACCTTATTGAATTGTCTCCGAACAAACACAACCTTGTAATCGGTGTTCTCACTAAGGATTGAACGGCATTTAGACACTATTGCTCCTTATTCATTTGGCATGATAGAAGAAGAATTGATGGCATTTACAGCACAGTCACTATCACTTTCAAATCTAACTTGAGGAATAGACGTAGAGTGAGCTATGTGCAGTGCCTTTAGTATTCCAAGAGCTTCGGCTTCATTAACCGTGACTTTAGTTGCTGACCAGGCTGTGCTGGCGAAGATGAATTGTCCGGTGTGATCCTTGAAACAAAGGCCTATACCCTTGACAGAATTATTAGAGAAGAAGGCACAACCCACATTACATATGGTGTAGTCTTGAGGGGGTTTCAACCATCTGTGTTCTGCGGCATGTTGAGGTTGATTAGGGGCCGTCTGTTGTAATAATAGCCACTCGTGCAAATAGTCTTTTGCCGCCAATAAGACGTTGGCCGCAGAAATCAACTTATTCTACACCTCCAAGGGCTTCATATCACCATCGCAACAAGCACAGTTTTTTCTGCATCAAAATTCTGATAGATTTGAAATAATAATATTAGCAAAGTTCCAGGCTGTTTGACAGATTGCTGGTATTTCTTCACTTAAATGCAACAGATTCCAATGTTCCTTGTGTGCGTTAGTATCGCATGGAATGCAGACTGGACTGCAATTTATTCCTTTATTCTACAGATTGGTTTGGGTAGGGAGACAGACAATTGTGAGCTGCTCTCCACAGAAAAGATTTTACCGTGAGGAATCTGCAGTGACCACAAACTGCTTCAATCTCTTGCAATCAGATTTTGCGAGGGCTCAATAATCTTCTGCATACATAGTCTATAACCTGCCTTGACAGTATATGATCCATTGCACTTAGGGCACCAAATAATTTGGTCCTGCATGATACGTTCGAAGAGAGGAATGGCAAGTTGGCTCGTGCATCTGCAGTGTCGAAAAGGTTAAAACCAGACTCAGCATTCCATGACAGTCTATCTGCAGTCATAATACTGCTCACTGTCAACTTACATGTTTGGCTTCTTGAAGTACCAAACTATCAAATTATCACTCCTAGTAGAACTAAATGCTAACATGTAAATTATGTACATGTGTTTGGCCCTTTACTCCTTTATATCAGTTCTGATACAAATAAGTGAGATGGTCGCTCTATAGGCCGCTTGTGTTGCTCAAAACATGCAAAGCTGCCGATAGAAACTGAGGGGCTTAAGAGCAACACATGACCTATAGAGCAATTATAATTTTCTTACGAAATATAAATATTTAAATATTGTAAAACTCATCGATGGAAGTTGAGTCTAACACAAGGGTATAACTTTTTACTATGTGACAAACTAATGTTCCAATTGAAAAAAGTGTCCACATTTAATACCTCTCAAAAATGCTTATCACTTGTAGAGAAGATCTATAAGAAAAATTTGGTAAACTGTTTTACATCAAAGATATGGTAATAATAATGCATAATGTGATTTTGAATTACTACTGTATTTAAAAGTAAAAAAATAATCGAAGTTGAAATGCAATGAGACATCAAAACAATAAGATTTATTACTACTCCTATGTTTGAGTGTTTTTTTTAAGAGGCAAATGCGATATTTTGTGACAGTGTATTAATATTTATATTAATAATTAGGAATATGTCTAACTTTATTGTATTAGTAAATTCAATGTAAGAAAAGTAAATTTTTGAAGAGGCAAATGTGATATTTTGATTTGACAGTGTAAGCGTTGAGTTATCATATCATATTATCATGAGTTAAATATGTTTTTGGTTCAAATATACCAACTTTATTAAAACATTCTAATTGTTTTTGGGAGCCATTTTTATAATATTATAAATTGAGGAATGCTAGCAACACACATTCTAACACACACTTTTCAATATACTCTCTTTAATTAGTTAAAATTCACATGGGTCCCACCAAATCATGTGGGTCCCATATAAAATTGGTGAGTCCCATGTGAATTACTATGAAGCTTCTTCCAGTTTCAAGTGCAGAACAAGCAGCTGACTTCTTCACTAAACCACTACATCCTAAGCCTTTTCTTACTTTGTTGTCCAAGCTTGGCATGGTAGATATATATCAAGCTCCAGCTTGTGAGAGGCTGCTAGAACATAAAGAGGAAGAAGAAGTTACTTGCGATGCAAGTAACTTGAGCAAAACTTAACAAAGCCTCAATATGCCAACTGTGCCAGTTGTGTTTCTGTTATGACTGTTAGAGGAGTTGTGCTACTATGTAGTTAGTGTATGATAGATATTATGTACTCTCATTAGCTTATAAATAGGTGTTTGCACATTGTAACATATCATTCAATTTAATAATGAAATTTGTCTTCTCTATTCACTTCATTTCTCTCTCATTTTGAGTTTCTTATTAAAATTTACGAAATAATAATAATTCAATTTCATTAATTAAATAATCACCTCATAATAAAGTTTTTTAAATTGAATAATATCAATTAACTTATTTGTGAGTGAATATCCATCTTGATCCTTCATAAATTTCTAATGGATCAATTAAATTCCAACAAAAATAAAACTCAATTCACTCTTTTACATTTTCATAATAGAAAGACTAATTTATTTTCGATATGAAAATGTTAATGACAAATTTAACTTTTATTTTTGTGAGAGACTAAATTGATCATTGTGAGGAACTAAAATGGGTGTGACCAAAAAATAGTACTAGTGTCTTATACCGGTCTAAGAAAAAACAGTGGATTTTATTTTGTTTGGTCTCTCTTCTCTCTCTTCAGCACTGCATCACCGCCGTCTTCATCATCTCCATCGAATTGGTATGCTCTCTTCTTCCCTTTCTCCTTTTCAATTTTCCCCCAATTCTTTCTTAACAAAACCCTAGATTTATGAATAAACCCTAATCTATTAATTTTTTTTGTTTGCTTTTCAATTCATGCAATTGGGTATTGAAAAAGTTAGTTAATTAGTTGAATTGAATTTCCGGTATGTCCAATTTCAGTTTCCCTCTAAACCTTATGTATAGCTTAGTTGAATTGAACACTGTTCTTATTATTTCTATCACAAAGAGGATATAGTTATGCTATCTTTTAGTATAGAACAGTAGGAACATTGCCTAGTGTTATCCATTGCGGATGGTGCCTTCCTACTCTTGTGGGTTAAGTGTGATTAAGGTTAACTTGTAGATGAATTTCATTTCATCAGTTTTGATAAGGCAACGGATGTGGAACTTTGGTATTCAACCAAATCATTGGCTAGTCTCGCACTTGGGCTAAATTCAGTGCTCAGGCTTGTGTAGTATTTCATTAGATAAGGATACTGACCTGAAAGCAAATCAAACCACAATTGACTCGACTGTAGGAACCAATGTTATAATAAGCATAATTCAATCTAAATCTCAGCTAATCTAGCGATTTTTTTGCTTAGATTCTTTGATCGTCCAAATCCAAATATTTTTTGTTCCATGCAGTGTTGAAGCCGTTCTTTTGTATATGTTTTCTTTTGGTTCAAATGTTAGTTCTTCTATTTTCTGTCTGTTTCTGTTCAGCTATTTTTTCATGAGACTTCCATTTTGAATGTGTGGTTTCACTAAAAAAGTTCCCAGAAGCCATGGTGTGGGGTGTGTCTGTGGATTTATTCAGCTGATGTGGTGCAATACATCTGGGTTAGTTGATTGGTGGTGGGTTAAACAAACCGGTTCGCGTATACCAATTTTCACATTCTTTATATTGAGTTTTCATAAATAAAATGAGATGTATTCAACCCTAAACATTCACCCTTATTCTATCTATTGTTGCTTGATGCCATGATTCAACCTCTCTATAGCTTGATAGTTGGAACTTCACGCAACACAATTTCAAGCAACGCGTTTATTTTTTCTTTTTAGGAACTTCACACAACACAATTTCAAGCAATGCACTTATTTTTTCTTTTTATTGTAAGACTGATGATACTTACACAAATTTGTGCTTATACGCTAATGAGACACCGTTTTCTGTTATATAAATAAATAAATAATTGCACACATTGGTCTCATCCTTACTTTTACGGTATGATTACCCAGCTACTAATAGTCTAATACTATAACCCAAACCAAATCGAGCACAGAAAGTCGGAAACAATCTGTCAATGCCTATGAATCACCCAAATCTATGTATGTATTTTTAATTTCCGAACAAAGTGAACAGGTTTACAGGGGAGGATACCCTTTTTATTTTATTTTTCATTGTACTTAGAAGGAATTCCAAATGTAGTTATGATAGAACATTATGGCGTATTTTGATCCATGTAGCGAACCCCACTTTGTGCGATAAGGGTTGGTTGTTGTTGCTGTATTTTACTTACAAGGAATGTTTTCACAATCTTAGCATGGCAACGTTCAAGCATTTTTATTTGTTTATTTACAATGAATGATTAATACTTTTGAAAGATTTATCTGTGTCTGAAATTGAATGGATCACTTTACAATGCAGCAATCTTTGAAAATTTGTTCCATAACTTATTGGAAAGTGTGTCGTAGTCATGGTGAAAGACAGTATCAAGAGAAGGAAGCCAAACATTTTGGTGACTGGTACACCTGGGACAGGAAAGACAACCACATCAACTGCTCTGGCTGAAGCCACTCAGCTCAACCACATCAATATTGGAGATTTGGTCAAAGAGAAGAACTTGCATGATGGCTGGGATGATGAGCTTGATTCTTACATTCTTAATGAAGATTTGGTAAGCTACATATACTTGAGACTGTTCTCGTATTGTTTTGTTTGGTGTTGTTAGCGATGCATTAGGTATATAAGAATTTAAGTTCAAATTGTTAGCACATCCACTAGCCCCCAATAGTCATGTTATTCCTGTAATGTTTAATCCTTTTGCATCCATCCTTAACCATTCCCTCATTTCACTGTCACTGATAATGACTCTTCAAAATTTTGGCATACTATTTACTAAATGGTGAACTTTCAGTTGTACCGTCGTGATAAAAGACCATTTGTTAATCTTGTGTGTATTAGGCTTTATGTGTGTATCTTTCTTGGTTTTGGTAGGTGTGTGATGAACTTGAGGATGTTATGGAAGAGGGAGGGAATATTGTGGACTATCATGGCTGTGATTTCTTTCCTGAGCGATGGTTTGATTGTGTGGTTGTACTCCAAACTGATAACACCATTTTGTATGACCGTCTGAGCAGAAGGTATGTCAGCACTTTTTGCTGTTGTTGAATGTTGATTTTGCAATTCTATTGTATATTTCAGGCTTTCAGCATTAACTTTCTTCATCTCTGTGACAGAGGGTACAAAGAATCAAAGCTATCCAACAATGTCGAATGTGAAATCTTTCAAGTTCTGCTTGAGGAAGCTAAAGAAAGTTACGTGGAGGACAAAGTTGTTGCATTGAAAAGCGATACTATTGAAGACATTAGTAGAAATGTTGCAACTCTGACAGATTGGATCAGGAATTGGTCCATCCCAGTAGTATAGTAGGGTATTTTTGATGAAATGTATTAGGGGTTCACGTGTCTGAATCTGCAGTATTTATGTTATATGGGGTTTGAATTAGACAACTGATAGTGTATTCAAATTTTACCTGTTTTTTCATTAATGAAGTGAATTGTGGTAGTCAAGGAGGGTTTAAGCATACTGAAGGGAATATGGTATGAAAGAGTTGATGACAAATTCTGTCAGGTGATGGAACAATGAATAACTTTTTACAATCATTTTTAATATTATATCACCTATGGTCTATCCTTAATTACCACACTTAACCATCTTACTAGTATTAGCTGCACTGGTAGCACTGGCATGCCTTTGAAACTCATTTTGCTAAAATGACACTTATTTTGGAGTGGATTGAATTGATTATTATCTATACCTCTATAAACTTTACTATTTTTTTTTGAGCAATACACTATACTATTATATAAAATAACTTTATTTTTCTATTTTTGTTTTGTTTAAATTATATAAAAGGAACTCTAAAGTTAACTATCCATATCTAAAAAATTTGGCGGAATTTCTTTAGGAACGAATTTATCGTTGCTATTTTGCACCATAATTGATGTGAGCTCTATAACTATCGCTTTGATATTTCTATGTATAATTTACAAATTTTTGTGTGGACCATATATATATCCTCTTATTGCAATTACATACATTAATTCATCGAGTTTGGTAGGATCGCAATGGATGACAAAACTCTTCATTTCAAGACATTTAACACTGCTGCATTTTTATAGTTGAATTTTAACTTATGATCGTTGATAAAACTCAGAAAGTTCCCTTACCATAGTTTTCTTTTTAACAACACAATTCTTTTGTAAATTCAAATTTATAAATTTAAAAACGCACACAATGGTTATTGAAACTAAAATTTAGATCACATGTATATTATAAGATTGAAGCATGCAAATTAAAATAAAAATGACACATCTTATAAAAAATAATAATATAGATCAACTTTATATTTTAAAAAGTAATATACAATATAAATTATGGAAGAGTATTGAAAAATATCCTTTAGGAACTTGTTCCATAAGAATAAAAGAGTATTGAACAATAAATATGTATACATCTACGTCATATATCTTCTAGATTGGAAAGAAGCTGCCATTGCTGATATCGGGGTTGGAGTTGAGAACAAAATAATTTTACACTTTATTTAGGTCCAATGTGGAGTTCCTGGGAGTAGTTGCTGAGACATCTTATGGATGCAGCTACTTTCTTAATCTTCACAAAGCTGCAAGTCATGCTGTTCTTGTTTACATGCCTGTTGGGTGGCTGGCTGAAGACATTGAGAAAATGTCTGATGAAGAAGCTGCTAACTTTGATTTCAAACAACTCAAGAAGATCCTTCCTCATGCTTCGTCACCAGTAAGAGGTTCAAAGTGGATTCGATATATACCTCTAAAGTGATAAGGACTAAAGGGTGCATTTTAGAAGATAAAGTGTGGAATTGAAACAAATTGATTAGAAAAATCATTATTTATAATCATGTTTTGTAGGCCACAGAATCTTAAAACATATCCATTTAGGTTCATATTCATAGATTCTCTCTCTATTGATAGCTATATGGCTGAATTGATAGAGTTTGTTTTCTTTATTCAGTATCTCGTGTCTTGGTAGGGTACATATATTAATTCACTAGGTTCCTATAGTTATGATGCAGTTGGGTAACCGCATGGTCTGTATGAGAGGTTGCGGGTTCCTGTAGATAACTTCTCTTTGCAGGGTATGTTCATGGTGCATACTCTACAGAAAAAATGGCTGCTGAGGACTGCAGGATGCATGTCCTAGAAAGATATGGGGAACTAGATATATTCCAGCCAGAGTTGGAAGAGGGTTCAGTCATTCCACTTCTGATCTCTCGTATTTGATCTTTTGTAAGCCTTATGTTGCCCCCTATGAGCGGCGTGTCTTTCCTCAATGTTTAGAGCAGAGATGCATCATTAGGTGTTTGGGAAGGACATTTAGTTATACTTTCTGCCAAATATGTTTGGTTACTTTGGTCAAACTTAGAATCCTATAAGATATACAGAACAAACCCAAAAACAATATCCCTGAAGTTCAAACACAATACTAATCTGCTAAAGTGTTCTTCCATGCCTAGGCTGCAGTAGAAAAGTTACAGTAAGAGAAATGCCTCTATACATCGGCAACGGGTTGATCCAAGGTGTCATCTTCAGCAAACCTCTTGACGCGAACAATAGTTTTTTCAACCTACAACATTATAAATTGGTTCACACCTCAAGTGACAAACAATTCATGTAGAACATGAAACAAATAAATTATTGTGTAGGACAAAAGTTTTGAATACCTCTGCACCCCAATTTGTTCTGGCAGTCAAAATTATTAGTGCAGCAGTCTGTATGAAAACTCCAAGGATCATTCCCCACCAGATGCCCTATAAAAATCACAATTAAATTCATTGTATGGCCAAATATAAAACTAAAATCAGTAAGAGAATTGTTTAAACTTACAGCTACTCCTAAAGAAGTTTTAAAGCCAAGAACACATCCAACAGTAACACCAATCACATAGTAACAAACCAAGTTTACATAAGCCACCAGAGCTTGCCATCCACATCCAACTGCAACCCCTGAAATTTTTCAAGGTGCGGCAAACAAAAGGAGGGATCAGATTCAGAAGTGTGGAAAAACTTAAACTGGTGGTTGTGCTTATAACTGTATTACCTGACAATATAGGTTGAATGCCATTCAGAAGGACAGAAATGGCAAGCAATGGAGTCAAGTCAGATACAGCTTCAATGACTTCAGAGTCGGAAGTGAAAAGGTGGCTCAAACCAACCCGAAGTATCAAAATAATGGCGGCGAAAACTACACTAATGAGCATGCTATTTCCATTCACGACGAAGACAGAGAATTTCGCTACTCTTGGATGAGCTGCTCCTAATTCATTGCTAACTCGCACGCTGCAATCATAGAATGTACTTTTACATGTTTGTATGGAAAGTTGTTTAAATGAAAAACATTGTTTTTGACAATTGTTACAAACCTTGCTGCTGCACCAAGGCCCAACATAACTTGCATATCCCAATTTAAGTAATTCATGCTGAAAATATTAGTGCATTAGGATGGACTATCATGGTTAGATAACATGTTGGCAAATAAACAAGAAACATTATTCTAAGAGAAATTGTTAACATACCAAATAGAAATAGAATCCAGTGCCACTGTGGGATTGGGGAGCAGTCCTGATATGAGCACAAGTCCCTGATTGTACCATATCTCCAAGCTACAATAAGATACATATTATCAACACAAACTAGTCTAAACATGAGCTAAAGTTTTTAGAAATAGGAAGTTTTTGGAAATAGGAATGAATGGTTGTATTTAAAGGTAGCAAAACTGGGCAACCCGTCTCGTTTTGGCCTGCCCTATGATCTACCCGTTTAAAGTTGGGCGGGGCTGGACCAACATAGGTGGTAGGGTCCAAAATCTCAACTCGTCCTTCTAAAATAACCGATTAAACAGGTTGGTTTGTAGAATCGGATCAGTTTTGCCACCCCGTGTATTTTTTAATTTGTATGTATGTATGTATGTATGTATTTATGTCAGAGAGTGAAAATCAGGATGTAACCTTACCACAACATGAAAGCAGACGCAACTGTAAGCTTGAAGTAAGGCCAAATTCCTACGAAGGCCTTAATAGTGAAGCCGGTCCAAGTTTCCTTGCATTTCTGACTAAGAATGACGTACAATCCATTTAAAAAGACAAGAATCCACCAAGAAAAGCTGAGAGTAAGGGCTGCACCTAGAAGGCCATAGCCTAAAACATCAACAACTAGCCAGCTAAGAAGCGTGTGAAGAAGGAGAACTCCAACTCCCATAAATGCCTGGGGATAAACAATGTTCTTTGCTTGGAGAAACCTCTGCAAGGGACAGCTGAATGCAAATGCATAGAGTTGAGGAATAAGTCCACGAGCGAACACTAGACCTTGCACGGCTATGCTCTCTGTCTGTCCTATGAGTTTTAGAAAATCTCCACAGAACCAATAGAGAAATGTTAGAATGACTGCTGCACCAAAATGTAAGATGACTGCTCTTTGCAAAGTGATGCACATTGCTGCATGTTTTTTGGCTCCATAAGCTTGTCCACACACAGTTTGCACTGCACTTGCCATTCCTAGCTATTTAAGGAAAATGACAAATTTCAATATATCAAAAAATCATAGTTAGTGTTAACATTAATGTTAAAGATAAAACTTAGGTAAAATGCTAAATCATACTGTTTTCTACTATAAAATAGTACAGCTGCCAACAACAAGATGTATGTATCTATTATGTTATGTTTATTAAATTAGACCCTAAATTTGGCTCCAAATTTGTCGGTGACACCTCATCGTTTATTACGCCACATAATGTTATTTTTGCTATGCCGCATATACTCCAATGTGGCACCTCCCAAATCCCTCATAGAATCGTCCTTTCCATTTCTTCTTACATGCAACACACATATGTGAGATTTTATTATTTAACCAGACATTAAGTTCATGTAACGTTCTGCACCAAAAAATAATCATGTAATGTCTTTTATACATACTGGTGATCAATAATATTTGATCAATAAATTCCTTTTTATAACCATTTTATGGAGATTGACATACATCATCCTATTATTATTTGTTTGATAAAATAAATTTCCATTATTAGTTATCAAATTCTAAACGTCTCAATTTTATTATTTTACTTCATTTTCTCTCTATTATCCTATGTATGTGCTTACAAGCCACAACCATCATACTCACGGTTTTACCTTCCAAATACAAAGATTTTACCATCTGGGTTTGATTCAAAATATTCATATTATACTGCTATGTTTTCATGGGTTGTTAACCATTTTGAACATTTGTTTTGTTTTAACAAGAAATATTTCATTAAATTGTTGATTTTTTTCCTTCAACATGATACGTCAAAAATCAAGAAGTTAGCAAAGAAGATGAGAGTCCATAACACTATCAATATCATTTTTTACTCATACATACAAATTATGGTACATTTTTCCTCTTTGTAAACAACAGTTGCCTTTTCGTGTTACAAGGCTAGAAAATAGACACAACCAATGTCGACATACCAATCATTTATTTTGACCTTCAATTTTTGCCTCAATTTTAGTATTTATATTATATTCTTACCAATCATATTATTTGTTTACATTTTGGCACATTGATATTTGATATAGATGAATGCTAAAAACACACATTCTAACACACTATCTTTGATTTGTTAAAATTTACATGAGTCCTACCAAATTTATATAGGTCCCACCAAATCATGTGGGTCTCATGTGAATTTTAACCAAACAAAGAGAGTGTGTTGAAAAATGTGTTAGAATGTGTCTTTCTAATGATATATTTTTGATGTATAATTTCTTATTTTGATTGTTTATATATGTATATTTTGGGCTCTATGTCTCTTTACTTTGTATATGAACTGTTTATTAGGTCATTATTTTGTTTGATTATTTATATATGTATCTTTTTGGGCTCTATTTCTCTTTCCTTTTATCCAAATTGTTATTTAGGTTACTATTTTTTATTCTTATATGATGGATTAACATTCTTATCACATGAAGTACGAATAAATTTTTTATCTCAAAATCATTAATCACATGAGATGATTTGCTTTTGCAGAAGACACCGTGTATAAATTTGCTCATATTTATTCATACACAAGAATTGGAAAGCATTAGTTGCTTGTATCTCTTATTCTCAACAAAATAACTCATCTTTTATTTCGGTATTCATCTCCATATCTTCTTTTTCCAGACAATTTACACTAAGCTACAACGATTTACTTGCAACCATTTTAATTAATGTCAACGTATATTTTTATTGTTATCTTCGATTACATATACTTTCAACAGCTTCACTATAAGAATAATTAATGGTTATATATTATTTTATTTTTTTTACAAACTAAACATTCAAGATATCCACGAGGGCTTATACATAGTAATATAATAATAATGATAAATATTTTCAAGTAATTAATAACTCTACTTTGAACCGAGGATAAACTATATAGTATGAGAATCATACCATAATGCCATAAGCAAGACCTTGAATTCCAACACTAGCTATGGATGCTCCAGCAAGCTTTAGATATCCTAAATGTCCACAAAATATCATGGTCACAAAGCTTAGCATAAAATTGCAAAGGTAGAAAATAATGGAAGCACCAGAGAGAATCCATAGGAGCCATGACTCCCAAGCAACAAGTTTAAGCCACCATCTCAATCCAATAGGCCTATGCTCCAAGATTTCTTCAACAGCATCTGAAGACAAATTTGTAATGTTTGTGTTTGAGTGTGAGTCAAGCCCAGGGGCGGATCCATCATAAGGCATGGTGTGATCAAATGTCACGTGGAAGAAGAAAATGGGAAACAAAGAAATTGCCGAGTAGAGAAAAAAATGAAGAATGCAGAAGAAAGTATGTAGGGTTTACAAAATCTGGAAAAAATGTATTAGACATTTCCATATAAAGCATTGTGACATTTGATCTTGTCATAAATTAGAATTAGAGTAATGATACATAGACATCCTTAAGTGACAATACACCCATAGACACCCACACAAAAATCGGACACGTGGTCATATGGACCCCACACAAGCACACTTTCTCTTTCATCTCATCTTATCTCTTCCCAATGCATGGGATGTACAAGTGTGTATGGGAATAAAGGGTGTCTATGTAACATTTCCTTAGAATTATATGACAGTTGACTCTTCAGCTATGGTACAACATCATTACAAAAATATACCATTGACTATTTCCATTTTAATCAAGGGTATTTATGTCTTTTAAAAAATAGAAAACATTTCTCAGATAACTATATAACACATCCAACCGATTAACACGGTAAGTATTCATTGCTTAGACGTATATAATCATTGGCAGCTATTCCATAAATAAATTTCTTCATTAAAAAGATAAATAACTTACGTATAAGTTTTGTCTTTACTGTAAATAGATAATTATTAAGTTACGTAAAAAAATTATCTTAGTTAAAAAGAAAATTGGAAAAATAAGTTACTAGTATAATATGTTAAGTCTTTATAAAAAGATAAATAAGCTTTGTAAAAAAAAGGGGGTAAATAAGTTAGTATAATCTTTACAATTAAACATATCGAGCTATTAAAATTTAATTATTTCAAACTATAGGGTACAAAGTGTAATTTGACTATTTTATATTCTTGATATTTGTGGGGTATATATTATAAATTGAATTTTTATCACCAATCCACTTATACATTAGGTTGCCCTTAAACAATCCTAACCATTTAATTTTAAATTTTAAATTCGTATATCTATGGTGTTGTTTACTTGTTTATGGATACACAAATTTTACATTTGTGTACCCATAAATATCACGTTTTTCTATTATGACACTAAGATAAGATTAATATGTACTTTATATTCTTCACTACATGTATTGAAGCATTCACAAGTGAATATCCTTATTGTAGGTACCAACTTCTAGCATTTTTTAGGAGGTCAAAAGAGATTTAGATAAAAGAAAGAAGAAAAAAAAATTGTCGAGGAATGGATTCAAATGATTATTGAGCTTCACCAAAGGATGAATCATTCAAGAGAACTGAGTTTAATTTTTAGGTGGAACAATTCTTGAACAAACTATACTTATCTTATGAGTCACCAACGAATCCAGATTACCAGGATCCAATACCTAAGATTATCCTGAGATTCTTGAACACAAATTTTTTTTTTCCAAAAAAAAATATGGTGAGGCCAAGAGAGAAAGTCAATGTCCATGATTTGGACAAAAGTCTTTCAGTAAGAATATATAGTGACTAGAACTATTTTTTTGTTTGAAAGAACTTAGCTGCGAAACACACACTATAGTGACTAGAACTAGTTTTTCTGTATTAAGTATATTAACCTTATTATTGTTCAAATGTGAAACCCCTATCTAGAGCATATGATTACATGTTAAAGTGTTTGTTGAGATGTAAACAATCATAACTACACAAAATAAGGTCCTTCAGAAAGAGTTCATTGAACATACTGCATAATCAGAATGCAGAAAATACACCAAGTGGCACTAATAAACGCAAAAAAAAGAAGGGGGTCGTTTTCAAAATTGATACAACCACATGTGTTAGTGTTCTGAACAATAAGTTTGCTACAATATAAGTGACCATAGCACCATTGCAAACATATCTATAATGTCTAAAAACAGTTTGACATTCATGAGCTCTAGTCAAATCTGTGTAGAATACCACTGCAGCCTTCTCCACTAGGATAGTTTTTGTATTCATTGTGGTCACACCAACTAAGCAATCCACAATAACCCATTCACAAACAAATTTATGCAACCTTCATGTGTAATACTAGTTGTGTTGCTAAACATTCTTCCATATCTAACAGGTTGAAACAAGTGCATAACCTTTCACTACTCGGCTAATGTAATTATGTTCCTTTACTGCTGACTGCAAACAAAACCAATTATAACAATCTTGCTTAAGAAGTTGACTGCGTTTTTCGCCATCAGCAATCAACGATTTCAACATCAGCCAAAGGAGAATTTTGAATCAAGAAGTCCACTATTCCATCAGGTATGGGTGCAGATGGTTCAAATCCAGCTTTAAATGATTTTCGTAACTTAGCACCTTCTTTCCGTGGCCTGATTTTCTGTACCTTGATATCAATCAGCAACTTGCGAAATCCATATGCAAGTGGTTTCTTCTTCACTTTCAATAACTTCAAGTTACCTAAGGAAGGGAGCTTGATCTTCAATATATTAGAATTTAAGGAGAGAACCTAAGAAACAAGGGATGAGAGTGGATCAGTCTTACGCAAGTCAATTGATTTTGTGGAAAAAAATAGAAATGAGAAAAAACATCTTAAAAAGAAAGTAACAATAAACGGAAGAAAATTTATGGGACCAAATTGAGACACTTTGTAGTTAGGGGACCAAAGTGAAAATCAAAAATAAGTTAAGGGACCAAATGATGTATTTAGCCAAAAAATTATATATTTATTGCTTATGAACTCTCATGCGTTGGATTAAGCAAAGGAGGGATGACTGAATAATACAGACAAGAAGGACCATTTTCTAACATACAAGAACTCGTGCCTTGCGTGTGTGATTTTTTCCAGGAAAATGCTAGATAAAGCGAACAAATTATCACGAAGAAGTACAATAGTTAATTCATACCAATATGGGATTAGGGACGTCAATGGGTACCCATGGGTACGGATAGTATGATACCGGTGTCCGCCCCGCTTGATAAATATGATACCAGTGTCCGCCCCATACCCTCATGGGTACCCACTATGCGGGTACCCGCGGGTATTGAGGTATCCATGGGTGCCAATGAATTTATTTTTATTTTAATTTTTTTTAAGAAGAATTTTTTAATTTATATATTTTTTGTTACAAATAATAACTTTTTTTTAATTGACAAAACACTTCAACTTTTAAACATCCATACATAATCCATTCAAAATTTCATTAATCATACATAATCCATAGAAAAATCATGATTCTTACATAATACATAGGATATGTTTTATGATGTAAGTAAAAACGGTGAACCTAATAAGATGAATCTAAAAAATTAAATATAAAAATAAGTTATTAATGAGGAATTTTAGGTGGGCGGTAAAATTTCCTTCGATAAGGTAACAACTTTAAGTAATAAGACAAGATATATAAAGATATTTTAGTAATTTACTTAATTTATTATTGGGTATGGCTACCCGTGGGTATGGATACAATCAAATTCGTGTACGTACCATATAATAATGGGTAGTCAAATACCCGTTTAACTATCCACCCCGTACCCGTGACGGATTTTACCCACGGATACCTGTGAGCATGGGTATTTTTGCCACCCCTATACAGGATGAATTCCACCAAATTTAGAACTAACTATATGCAATGGTTTTGCCTCGATTGCATCTTCCACTAGAATCAATACAGTTCAGGGATATTTCAATATTTTCTTTTACTACAGAGCATTAATCCTTTTTTTTAAAAGGCTTAAATTTGTAGTTCGCCCATGTATCTTTTTTTTGTTTGTTTGAAAACAACTCTTGAAAGATTAAATCCGTTTGAAATTGGTCCCTACAATTAGTTGTTATTAAATGAAGCTGATGTGACAAACTTAGGTTGACATGACAAAAGTTTACCGGATCATAAATTGGAGGAACAAATCCAAAAAAAGTCATAAATCGAAAGACCAAAACAAAACAAAAAAAAAATCATAAATTGGAACAACCAAAAAACTCATCCCTGTGATATTTCTTAAATCCCTCTCTTCTTATTTATATTGTACAAAAAAAAGCCCAGAACAAGAACAACAACCCAAAAAATAACCCATAAACAACAACAAAAAACTCATCTTCTTCAATCTATAAACACATTGAAAAAAAAATTGTATTAAGAGGTAAAAATGTTAACACTTATCATCAGTATATCATCAAGGAGGTAATGAATAGAGAGCACTTCATATTAGAAACTCAAAGAAATGGTGAATTCATCTTTAGAAAGAGAGAGAGAAACTGAAGCTGATTTTGTTTATTTAATAGAAATGAATTTGTTGCATTACGATGGCTTCCATGAAACTATTTATAGGAAGGTGGAACTAATAGAGCTAGTTACCAAGCCTATATACATACTCTAATTTTATTATTGGGTTTTGTTCATGTAACTACTTGTATATTTCACAAGCATAAACCTCTTTTCATATTATCCAATTGATAACATATTTTAGTTTGTGTTCCAAAGATATGTCATTTAATAAAATTTGGGAAGATAAAAATGCTTTAGGTATATGTATTAACGGTAACTAATAACTGAACATAAACATTCTTTGG
>Ga0315915_1000971_pt1 | contig 33005 bp, 22 predicted proteins | sample MpolbnodulesMG_FD_207738 | JGI IMG/M metagenome (GOLD analysis project Ga0315915, IMG submission 207738) | Medicago polymorpha root nodule microbial communities from Los Angeles, California, United States - branched nodules | ecosystem: Host-associated > Plants > Roots > Nodule | place: USA...
GGGCTAAAAGGTAGTTTATAAGAGTTTTAAATGTTATTTGTTAAAATAATAATAAGGCTTAAATTATACACGTTGATAGGTATAAAGCTTTTTTACATATGCATCTAATCAAATCATGTCTTATATTATTTATAAAGATCATTTAGAAATTAGTCCAAAACAAGGGTTTAATTACCGTACTTTGACAATGTTTATTTGAAGAAGCTTAATTAACCCACTTAAATTGACACTGGCGAGAATCAAGACTTCAAGAAAGACCATACTCCAAGTCCCAAGACAATACCACCAGGATAACCGGCCAAGTGGTTTCATACACTAACAATGTTAATTCAACTAGGAATTAATTCCATAGCAAATTTGTCTCAATCCGGCAGATTCAATAATTTTTCCGGAGCATATCTCTAGCTAAATCGCATATTTTCTTGTAGTGGTGAGAGAAAGAGGAGATGAGACAGAGAGAAAGAATGTACAGTTATTTTTTATTTTTTTTGGTATGACATGGACGGTACTGCCTCCTAGGATGGTCTAGGTATGAGTGCTGTTTTAATTTTTTTAGTAACTTTCATTTCATTTAAAGGTTTTCAAATCAAATGAAATGAACTTATACAGTAACATTGATTTTTTTGACCACCGACTTTTCCTCTGGACTTTCTTTCTCTCTATATATAGGCATTATTCCACCCTCTTCATTCTCACTATAACATCCAAATTTATATCTCTTTCATCATTCATGGCATACTCCAGCAAACATATCAAAATCATCGTTGGAGCCGATCACTTCGGCACCCCTCTCAAAGATGCTTTGATCCCCCACCTCCGTTCCCTCAACATTGATTTTGAAGACCTTGGAACCTTCTATTCTTACTATGTTGCTGGTGCCGAGGTTGGTCGCCGCATCTCTCTATCCTACCCATCTTCCTCCCCGGAGATCATTGGTCTTGTTGCATGCGGTACCGGTGTCGGCGTCGCCATCTTCGCCAACAAATTTCCCGGTGTGTTTGCTGCTACTTGTCTTCATCCATGGGAAGCTGTCAATGCTCGATCCATCAACAATGCAAATGTACTTGCCCTTTCAGGCAAGTTTACTTCACCTGAAACAGGGATTGAGATTGTGGATGCATGGCTGAACACACCATTCAAAGCTCCTTGTCTTGCAAGCGACAACAAACCATGGCCACAGGAGGTTGAGAACCTTCTTGATAGATCACTTTTTGACATGCCCAAAATTGGAAACAAAAACTTCTCTACCAAGTGGGTTGATGATCTTTCTCATTGGGATATGTTTTTTGATGAGGAGGATGTTGACTCTACCAAAATTCCCATTGATAAGGTTGTACCAAAAAAATAAGATTGTTGAAATACTACAATAAGAATAAGGTTGTACGAGAAAAATAAGCTTGTTGAAATAATACAAGAAGATTGTATCACAAATGTAACAATAATACATAAAGGGTTTATTTCCTCTACAATAATTTATCATCATTACACAACACCTTTTCACAATTTCACTCACTCATCACCATTCACCACTCTGTTGGTTTTAGTTTTTGGGTTTGAAAGTTTTCTTATATTAGAAATAAGAGAAATGCTTATTATAGTGACAAATTGCATTACGAAATACTCACGATAGTTATGTGGCAGATTTACAGGTAATTACTTTAATCAACACAAAAGCTTTTGTTAGCGGGTGCATTTTAATTGCTTATCTTGGTTCGTGATAAATTTGTGAGAATTTTTTCGCTATATATAGCAAAGCCCATTGATGAAATTTCATATGATCGAGCATAGATTATGGAGACTAAAATTTTATTAAACCCCAACTGTAATACATACATTGCTACGGTTGATTGAATTTTTTTCTTTTCATATAAATAAACTGATTGAATGGTTTTTTTTTAATATGTGTAGTGGAGCTTGACTGATTTGAATATGTATATATAGACACAAACGTAAATCCATTCTACTAAACAAATTATTGATATGATTTTAAGAGGGGAAGAGAAGGGATATGAGTCCATGAACTGTCCCGAGTACACGTCAAAGGCTTATAGTGTTCACGGAATAATAAAGTCAATCTTATCTTATAACTAGGAATTCAACGCACGGGTTTTTTAAAATACGGTTAAATAATAAAAAAATATTTAATTGACTAAAATACGGTAATCTTGATACAATGCACTTATAATTTTTTCATTTAAGTACACTCAATTTTGGATGTGATTATCTTTAGAGGTTTTGTCTCTTTTTCTCTTATATTTATTGAAAATCCAATTCATGTGTTGATACAATGATTTCTTTTATATTTTTATCTCTAACTTTTATTTAGTATTGGTCTCGTTTTTTTTAGTCTATTGATTGGTTTACCATTTTCTTACTTATTTAATTCTTATTTTTTGGTTTGTTAAAGTCAATAGGATAATAAGCAATTAAAAACACTTGTAACTCATCAATTTATTAATTTAAATTATACCGTATCGAGCGAGAGAGTGATAAATAGTTATCGAATATGAAAAAAGAAAAAGGTAGTTGAAAGATTAGTGAAGCAAATAAATGATCATTGTAGATTTTAAAAAAAAAATCATTGAAATATTTTTATTGATTCGATAGCTTCATTAATACATAAATAAGTTCCAAATAAAAAATAAAGGGTCTATGAAAGATATTATTTAAGTATTATATGTATTTTCAACTATATAAAAATTTGTAATACAAATTCAATAAATTTGAATCTAATTGATGCTAATATTTGGATCAAAGACCTATGCTTACATGGGCTGATGCTTCTATAGCATCAAGGATGCAACAAAAGAAGAAGAAAAAAACGGAAGTCTCCTTTATCATCTTCTCATCATTCCTGTGGAAAAAAATAGTCATATAAACGCATAAAAAAATACAATAAAAAATTAAGCTTAAAAATTAGACCAACGAACATTGTATAAATAAACAAACATGAGTAGAGTAATATATATCCACTTCCATACAAAAATGTGAATTGTTCAAATTTTCCTACCTTCACTTGCACAATGGGATCGTTATAGTCTTCTTGTACTATCCACAAAATGATGTTATGTGTTTATCTTTTCTCACTAAGAAAATAACAACATCATAATACTTAAAACATGGGTAGTTTTCCTTTGAATATACTTTGATATTTTGAAACTTACATGTGATCTACTTACTTGTTACCATTGCTTGGTACACAATAGCCATATTTTTCAATGAAGAAGTAGATAAATTTGGGAAAGTAAGGAGTACACACAAAATGGATGTGGTTGTAAAATATGGAGAAGGAAAATTGCTTTTGACATCAAAAACTTCCTAAAGACACAAGTAAAATATTTAAATGCCCTTAACGGTACCGTTGAGGACCCGACAACAGTTAACTACCGTTGAATTCATTTCTATACAGCCTAACTACGTTTGGTGTATCATTCCTTTTCTCAGTCTTCTTTTCTTCTTCCTTTTCCACTTAGATCTGAAAACAAAACTACTTCAACAAACTAGTAATCAACAACTCCTCTTTGTACAATGAAGATACAATTTGTGGAAAAGAATATGGACTATGTTATTTGTGATTCAATTGGAAAACCATTAGAATAGATATGTGAATGAAGCAACAACTCCTCTTTTTTTTTTCTTTCAATCTCAATCATGGAAATAAGGAATGGGAATTCAATATCTCACCAAAATTGATATAACTCCTTCTCACATTTTCACAACATCAATTTTTTAATAAAAATTGGAACCGCAAAATTGAAGAAGACAAGTGCAGATTCCTAATTTCTTGTGTCAAAAAAAAAAGTGCAGATTCCTAATTTCTTAATTTATATATATCCTCAGTAATCAACAACCCCAAACTTTATATAATTCCTAATTTCTTATTCCTTATTCACCATTCTGCAGATTCACGATTTTGCAGTTCCATTGTGAGTTATGGAAATAAGGAATAGGCATAAATTGAGGAATGAATTCAGCGGAAGTTAAATGCTGCTGTTTTGTTCAACGGTAGTTAACTACCGTTGGGAGTAATTTCGTCATTTACTTGTCTTTATAGGAAACTTTTGATGTCAAAAAAGCACCTCTCTATGGAGAAGTGCATGGGATTTTGCAAACTTATTGAAGATATTCTCTATGAATTTATTTATTTCTCAAAACGTTTTTTTCTTCCATATTGTACAATATCATATTAATGTCATTTTGTGGGTTTTATCGCAGGTATTAAATTATGGTTGTTAAGCTTCAATCATCATTCAAGAATAAAGATATGGCTCCCTAAAAAAATATATGGCAATGACAATGTATTTTATGAGAGAAATTGTGCATATTTTTTGAGTAAAAAAAAGCTATATTATAACATTTTTGGGTGCTTAAATATTAATGAAGATAAAAGGATAAAACAAAATATCACCACAGCCAAGGGAACTATTGTGTGCTTAAAGAAATTTGTCTCACCTCTGTTTTTGTGCTTGATGAGCTTGTTAGTATACATGATTAACACAACCGTGTGAGAAGGGATGAGAGAAAGGGTAAATATATAAATGGAACAAAATATTTGGTTATCAATTGGTTAAATAAACATGTGAATTGAAAATGTGCTCTAAAATGAACTTGTATAATCTATATATCTTCTCTAATTTACATAACAACAAAAAAGTGCTAAAGCTTCCATGTAATTAAAACCTTAAATGAGTGGTGTTGATCATGGATACAAAGTTAACTTAATCTGTATATCTTCTCTAATTTACATAAAAAAAACGTTTTAAAAAAAGTTTTGGCGCTTCCTAAAGTTGAAATATATTAATGCATCGGTTTTTGTTTTAAAATTAATTTGTATCATGGTTTCAATAGAGAGAGTGGCAAGGTTTTAATTAATATGATATAGTGTAGATAATAAATAATGAATTTTAGAATAAGAGAGAATGGAGAATAAGAGAGAGTGAGAATAAGCTCTTTTAGAAGTGTCACGTAGACATAATGCTTGCATATAGTTAACTCAAGTTTCCTTTACAAAGATATATAGATTATTTTACACATGTATCAAATGATATGTTGTCACGTAATTAATAAGTACGAAACACATGTTATATTCATTAATTGACATAACAATATATCATTAATGTCTGAGTAAAATAATTATACATTGTTAATGTATAGTAATTAAATTCTTTTTTATGTACCAAAAAAAAAACTTTTTCAAATGGTGTGAATCATTATGATATTCTTGCTAACTTTTCATAATTCAAATTATTTGTTGAACACATTTTTTTTCCTAAAACTTTTACCATATTGTGGCTTTCCTTGTTGAATGTCATTGGTTGCAAACGTTTATTGATTTCATAAGCAGCCTTACATCCTCTATTTCTTTTAGAAGTTCACATAAACATTCTTGGAAAGAGACATATTTTGAACGAAGGAAGTGTTGTGGATTGTGTTTGGTGTCTTGGGCGTAGGGGTGGATAGAGATCAGGTTACATTTTGAAGGTCGGAGCTAGGCCTACAAAAAATTTGTAGACCTGAGCCTGATCGGTTGCATTTTATAGGCCTTTCTTTTGGTCTGTCTAATTCACGTTAATGTCATTAAATATCCATTTTATCTACTTCGAAATAGGTTAAACATTTAAAGTTTATTTAAAATCTCATTTCACTGTAAGGTTTACCTATCACTATAAGGCCTTGGAGACCTATTTCAAGGTAAGGCCTTAAATCCTATTTAAATATTCCTTGTTTGAATTGTCTCTTGAATTTTATGTTTAATATAAATAAAAATAAATTTTAATAGATATGTATAAACTGACCTAGCCCATAAGACTTGATAGACTTTTTTTGATAGCCTAAGCATGGTCTATTTACTTTAATAGATTTTTTTTAAAAAAAAAAACCCTATCCTTTTTAATAAACAGGTCAAACCAGACCTACATAGGCTACGTTGTACGCCCTTGCAAGCTGGTCTGACCTAATCCCACCCTTACACAGAAGGATGAAAGTAGAGGATCATTTATTTTGTAGATGTAATTTCACGAGGTTGCTTTAATATCATATCTTTCGTTAGGTTGATATATAGAGCTATACATATTTGGGAAACAATATAACATATTTGGGAAACAAGTTTACTTAGAACTGTAACATGCATTCTCATTCCAAAGGGATTTTAGTAAAGCACCAGAAACAATACTCGGTGCAAATATGCAAGAAAGCAAAATCACCGATGGCTGATGCTTCAAAAGTTTAATTGGAAACAATTAGAACATTCATTGCAAATGAACACATTTACCAAGAATCTAAGTAACAAAACCCATCCTTTATAGCTCAAACACATGAACCACAATTGAAGCACCTATATCATGATTTTTCATATGTAACCTTCATAGTATTGCTACTGTACGCATGGCATGATGGCATAACAACAAAAATCTGAACAAAATAACATTGCTAATGCTAGTACAAAATACTAATTTCTCTATAACCAAAATAACACTGTAGTTTCAAAATTCAATTACCAAGTACCAACAATCAACAAACAAGAACAACAAACATGAAAATTAATTAACATTCAAACTTAGTAACACAGTAGCAATCATCAATCAACAATATTAAACAACAACCAATCTTAGTAGCAAACAACAACAAACACCTTTAAATTCTAAAATCAAAAAGAAAATCAACAATAGTTAAGAAATTACCTTTCCATTTGGATTGGAAAAACAGAGAGTGAAAAAGAAAAAGGGTTTTTGTTTGATATTCTATGAATGAGAGAGAGAAGGGAGTATCAGAGTGAGTGGTCGGCGTCGGTGGTCTCGCAGTCGAAAATCGGTGAGAATCGGCAGTGATTTGGGTTGAAGGTTATGAGTTTGTAGATAGGTCGCGTTTTCAAAGAGGGAGAAGAAGTTGTGTCTAACGTCTAACAGAGGAAGGGGAAAAGGATGAGAATGTTGGGTGGGCCATTTGGAAAAAATAAATTAAGTTAGAGGTATTTTAGTAATTCCACTATAGGAAAAAAATTATTTTTTTGGGGGGTGGGTTGTGGCCCACCTCAGCCCATACAAGCCTCAGCCGCTGGCTCAGGGTGAATATTTATGTAAAAAAAAAAGAGCTTAGAGTGAATATTTATTTGAATTTTGTTTAAATGAACATTTATTTGAATTATTGATATATATTATACACTAATAATGCAATATTAAAATGGAACGTAAAATGCTAAGATTTTTTACTTTTATACTAAGAGAATTGATATTTATAGCGACAAATTGCCAAGCAAAATTTAACGATGGTCAATTTGTTAAATATCTTTCCTAAATTATAGCTACATCCACCCTTTATTTTCGGCCAAGGAGCAATTTAATTGGACAACACCTTTTCGTGATCAGCTCGGGATAATTTTCATCGGGATGTATAGCAATGCTCTTATACTAATATATATGTTTGGGCCCTTATTTGGTTTTGGATTTATGCCCGAAAAGGACTACCGAGACCGAGGATAAGCTTTTGTGTATCCTAGAACAAGAAGTATTAATCTTTTGAGGGAAGAGATGGGGAAAACTTGTTTCCCACGTGCGATTTCACTGATATGTTTTGATCACAAGAGCAACGTCCAACGAGGAACAACAATGTTCAAGTTGGGAGTACCTGCAAGCACTTTGCACTCAAATCAGTAAGAGAGCAAATATTGAGAGGTTTTTAGGATATATAGAGAATGTGAACATGAGGGATGATTTAAGATCCCTTTTTATACAGTCGTCAATATAACTGTGAGAGGTGGTCGTTGATAAGTTGTTATGGATGGCGGGTTCGTAACCGTCAAAAGTTGTCAAGCATTGTCGAATGCGTTATGGATTCTAAGGAATCCTAAGCTTCTGACAGTTGAGAAGCAGGATATGAGTATAATGTGATGAAGATACATGTGTGCCTCAGTTGGGTCCTTGCAAAATTGGGATTCTGCTTGGTAAAGGGTTTATTGTGCCAAAGATATGTTTTAGCCTCCTTTGAGATTGAGTTTTTGCTTAGTGTAGGATCTTCGTGTATAACCTTGTGGATAGGGGGGAGGGAACATGCCAGACCGTCCTTCAGGGACTACGACACGACCTGCTTAAACTCTGATTTGACCTAACTTGTTTATTAAATAGGATAGACTCAAACTTTTCTGTAAGCTCGTTAATTTAAGTAGGTCATGCTAAGATTTATAGAAAAGCCTACTAGACCTATCATGCCATGTAATTATATATACTCCATTATATATATTAATGAATTTTTGGTTCCTTCAAATTTTCAATGCCATAATTTTATTTTATTTTTGCAATTTGGGATTTCCTATCAGTTACAAAACTCATGGTAGTACTCTCATATTTCAATTCCAACGGGTGCGCATACTTTTGGATATATTACCCTCTTAATCTCTTACTATTTTCATTATCATCTTATTCCAAATTACAAATTAAGAAATCCTATTAGCAACAAAAATAAAAGACAATAGATCAAAACTATGCAATGCACGCTTATTAGCCCCTACAAAATGGATGTACATACTCTAATTTTTTTTATTGGGATATACATGTAATATGTGCTTGTGGGATAAAAAAATAGATGTATATGTTTTACAAAATTTTATTGACCTATCAGAAATATATACTTATTGACCTTTTTATTAATAGGTCAAATGTTCTATTTATTTATTTTTAGTACAAATTAGACTTTTAGGCAAGTTAATAGGTCAAGTCAGACTTTTAAAAAGGACATGTCAGACTTAAAATAAAACCTTTAACAAACTAATGAATTAAACTTAGGTTTTAGTTTCTTTAAACTAGATTTTTCCTATTAGATCAAAACTATTCCCACCCCCTTATGGGGAGACCAAAACTGACAATGTAAAATATTTTTGCACGATGTATATAAATTTAATTCATTTTTAAATTATAATTGCAAAGCATGAAATTCAACTTTAAAGAAACTTAAAATCATTTTGAAATTTGAAAGGTCTAAACTCGATTGAACAATCATACAAATGTGTGAAGCCAATAACCACATAAGAATCCAATTTCATGCAAAGGAAAATGCTTAAATGTACGAGATATTATTATTTTGTCATATTTGCATGAACGATTGGTTTTAGTTATTTTTTTACTTCACTTTTCATTTTGATTTGACTCCAAATTGTTAGTAAATCTCTCTCTATTGAGTGTTTGCATGTGCATTGATTTTTAGTAAATCTCTCTATTGAGTTTTTTTAGTAAATTTTTTTAAAATTGTTTGTGATAAATAACAAAAGCTTTTACAAATCACTCTCTCTTGAGTGTTTGCTACCACTAGCCTAGAATGTTGCCACGGTCATTCTTCTCATGGAGTTTCTATTATTTTGGTCTATCTTTTATTTCAAAAAAATATTAGCTAGTCATCTATGAACAGAGAAAACTTGAAAGGTAAAAAACAAAAAACACATGTACATGAACGTTTTGTGCATTCGTCTGTCCTACCTCTCATGCCATATAGCATTCCCCTTCATGTGAATTCTCCTTCTGACCTACCATAAAACATATGTAATACATGGCAACTAAATGTGTTGTCTTTGTAACTTTTAATAACTCTCCTTTTCTTCCTTCTTCACAAATCAAACTGAATATTTCCTTCTTCAAATGAAAATGAAAATAATTATTAGTTTAGCTCTCCTTTTCCTCTTCTTCAATGCCGCAATATCATTTGAGTACTTCGTGATGGTGTATCAATGGCCTCCAGCCTTTTGTCAAGAAGGACAATGTAATCCAGGTGCAGTAGTCAATAACTTCAAGATTCGGGGGCTTTGGCCGGCGATAACAAACGCAACGGATCCAGCATATTGCCGGGAAATCCCATTATTGGAGCAATCCAAAGTTAGTTTTTTATTTCTTTCACGGATAATTGATTGTAGCTTATTCTTCATATTTTTATTATTTTGCAGAATTAATATCCTTATTTTCAAATTGACAGTTTTGATTTCCCTATCCAATATTAGGTCTAAAATATGATGATATGACATGCTTTATATGATGTTTTTTGTCCAAAATAAAAAAAAAGTTGTATGCAACTAATTTACACCTCCATAATTTTATCATCTGAGTCTGTTTTTTTTTTCTTCACCAGATTGAAGATTTGTGGAATGCCCTTTTAAATGCTTGGCCTAGTTTAGTTGGACCTGATTATAATCTTTGGTCAGATCAATGGAAAAAACACGGTCTATGTTCGTATCCAGCATTTGATGTTCATCAATACTTCTCGATTGCATTACAAAATTGGGGAAGACGCAATCTTATAGATGATCTTGGACGCTCTGGTATTAGGCCTTTAGCATTTACCCTCTACACTTTATCCGAGGTTGTTGAAGCAATAGAAAAAAGTGTTGGCTTTACACCTGAAATTATTTGTAGAGAAACTGTATTTGGGACTTACGAATTGCTAGAAATTCGTCTTTGTCACGAGAGGAACGGAATCGACCTCAGAAATTGTACACGAAAGCATGATTGTCCGACAAATTTTTATTGGTCATCGGTAGGAGGAGCTGAAACAACAAAATTTCCATAGGTGGGCATTTTTTTTAAGGAAGTAAAACTTAATTTTTGGTTAATATCATGATTAGTAAAAATAAAATAAAACTCCAACATTCAGTTGAGTGGTGACTTTATTGATGTTTTTTTATGTAGTGTATGAATTTTCATTTAGGTGTTCCACCTATATACGACACCCTTTGCTATATTGTTTTTCTTATGTTTATCTTATGCAAATACTTGATTATTAATAAATTTTGTCGTTAAAAAAAAAAAACATGTTGTCGTATGTATCTTTAAGAAACCGGTGAAAATGAGAATTTCATTGAATATCTCGGCCTTTTGTAAGGTGGCAATTTGATTTCCTCCCTTTAATCTTAATTTTACGACTGGTACATTTTTTTGTTGTTAAAGAAACACATTTAACTCATTTCGTTAATCAATAAATAATTATTACAAAGAGGAACATAATCATAAATATTGTGACTAGCGTAAGAATTGGTTGCTACAACGAAACTGTGAGCAACCATATTTGTTTGTATTCGAATAAACTTTGATCTTTTTATTTCATCTTGTTTTGTCGGGAGTGCCCCTTATACTTTATCCCAACGTGTGGGTCAACTTCTATTTGTAATTCTCATATTTATATTAATAAAAGTTCATTTGGCACCATTTATTTCTATGATTATGTACGGCATTTGCCTTTCTCAGCATAGAGATATCCGACTTTTACTTCTCACAATTTAGATCTTGCTCTTTTTTTTTTCTTTCTTTCTTACCAAGGTTCTGTATATAATTTGGCTGCATCATAAGATTACAAGTTGATGAGTAACAATGTTATTTTGCAAATAACCCAAAATGAACAGATTTAAACACTGGCCCTATGAAAAGTAAAACAAGTTAAACCTATTATTGGAAAAGAAGCATGGACACATGACAATTTTCACTACTCTAAGAATGTGTTGGTGAAAGCTCCCACTCTTTTAGGTAGAAAGTTCATCAATCCAGATTAAACACCAAAACCCGGTTTGACACTTAGAATTTGGTAGGACCAAAAGATGCCCATTAAAATTTTAAAACACTCATTTATTTATACTTTAATGTTAGAACAATATTTTTTTTTTCTAACTTTATTTATAAGGTTCCGCAATTGACATCACATTTCTATTTTATTTTGACTTTCTTTCAAAATTAAAATATTTGTATTTTTAAATTTTTTGACAAAAAGGTTTAATAATGATCAAATACATATATTATACAAATATGACAAGAAATGCATAATATTATCTAGAATAAAGTTAAAACAACTAAAAATATGTGTACCCAAATAAACAACAACTAGAAATGCGTAATTTATTTCTTTATAAAAAACATAAGAATTGATTTTTCGTTATTATCATGTCTCGAACGTGTCGAAAAATGTTCCACCAAATCTTCCCGAAGTTGTCCATGTTTTTGCATTCGACAAAGACGTGCTCTCCTTTGCAAGCATATTTCAAAATCGGGATGATGACCATTGGATATAATTTGTTTGTGATGATGTCAGTGTTAACATTATCATATTCAAAACTACCACCATGTGTTTGTCGTTTAACTTCAACAATCATATTATACAATATAATGCATGCATATATTATATTTTTTATTGTATTCATGTACCAAGCAGGAGCTAGACCTCATACAATTGCATGTCGAGATTGAAGCACACCAAATGTGGGTTCCACATCCTTTCTTGCTAATTATTGTTTTCGAACAAATAATTTCCTCTCTTCTCTCTTTGTGACATTTTGATATTCTTGACAAATGCAGCTCAGTCATGATAGATCTCGTCTGCTGGATAATACCTCGTATTATTTGTGGTTATGAACTATGTATTGTTATGTGGGAGCTTCTTCTGACAAAACATTGTTAAACACATTAGATTGATTTTATATCTAGTTGAGTTCAAGTTCTATTATTCTACTCATTTGATTCATAAAACAAGTTCAACAAGTTAACTATTGAATCAAATCTCAAATTATTTTTGAGTTGGTTCGGTTCATTGTTAAACCTACATGTTAACAAATTAACAATATGCATATTCCCCCTCATAAATAATGTGTACACTATATCTTTGATCTCTCAATCAGTGGTACACTTTTTTTGCATAAAAAAAAAAACTCTGCTCATAACTACAGTTTTGGGTTACATCTCATGTGCTCATTTAGTTCATGTTGTTTTCTTACCTTTACTATTGGTGTAGGACATGCTGTACTCTTGGGATTTGCTCACATCGGGTGGATAAAATCTTAAGATTGTCGTAAATTGATGCCAACTTCAAAGCAAGTCATTTACATGACACCAAATCACGAGAAACTGAATACCGAAATTACAAACGATTGATCACAATTTTTTTCTCAAACAGTGTTGGAACAAGATCAAGGAAAAGTTAGATAGATTTCATAAAAAAAACACTAGGGATAGAAGATCCTCTTTCTACAGATAAAGAAGACCTTTGGTTTCTATTATTTTGTAACTAATTTATCCAACTTGTAACTAGACCCCATTCAAACAATAAATTGAAGTAACGGTTGTAAATTGTTCGTTATTTAGTTGCTATTCAATTGCTCATAATTCCGCACCGGTTCATGATTTTCTTTGCGGTTGTTCACACCAATTTACAACACTATTTGATTCGACTAAATGAACTTTGGAAAGGAAACTAACCGCTATCTTCGTTCTCTTCGGATACCATAGTTGATACAAAAAAATAGAAGTTATTTGGAACAGTGGATTTTTCTAAGGAAAAAAAAACACATTAAAAAGAAAAGATAATGGGATGAATGAATCACTTGTTATGATTCTACTCTAAATTTGGGTTCTTTTCGCTAATAAGTCAGGGACCTTGTTTTCTAGGGGAGTGTAATTTTGCTCTTATGCATGGTCTAACCCTCTTTTTCCCATAAAAGAAGTGTATGAATCAGTTCCACAAAACAAAAATGTTAAGAAGGAGAAAGACATACTTGAATGAAATCAGCAAAACAAACACTTTTTTTTTTTTTTTATTGAAATGAACCATTGAGTTGAAAATTCTTTCCATTGATTAGCTTAGTTCAATAGTCGTTGCATGTATTAGAACTTTGATGTATACGAAGTAAAAAGCCAAAGCTATAAGTTGATGGTTTACTTGGAGAGACACAAGAATATTTGGAAGGAACTGGTCATAAGTATCCTGAAAGTGGACATCAAGTTTGTCTTTCGGTTTCGGAACAACAGCCATTACATATCTTGGTATACCTTTAAGAAACTACATTATGCCATTATCCAGTCATATAATATAACATACGCATTTGCAAGACTGTTATAGAGAGCTTGTGAAAACAACAACTTATGATATTTACATAAGCTTTTTTTAACTTATTTCCATAAGCACGGTAAGATAGTTTATGAAAAAAAGTTTCACTTTATTTTATCTTTTGTTATAAAAATAGCTTACACACAAACACTTATATGATAAACACTCCTTCGCCTTCAAATAGAAGTCAGGCTGTAACTAGTGTTTGAATAAGACCTACAATTGAACTAGTACCTAATTCTCTTTGTGTTCATTTCTTTTGTTGCTCCTTATTCTTTGGTTGCTCCTCTTTGTCGATTGTGATGTTAGTTGGAGTTTGATGATTTATTTTTAGGGTTAATTTGTAACTTTTTTTAATAATGATTTAAAAAAATATTAATATTATTTTCTGAAAAGAATATTAATATTATTTTAAAAATATTTTGATTTTGATTTTCATATATACAAAATAATTGCATATGAGTGGAAGACAAACCAACAACAAGCTACGCCGTTAAGCTTTTTGGATGGAAAAAATAAATCATCGTAAACACAATATTCATGGACCTAGGAGACATAATATTGTTACGTAGAGGAATGTTATGGACACTCTCTTTCTAACACCCATTCTCTTATTTGATAAAATTCATGTGGGTACCATACATTGAAAATGGATCCCACATAAAGTGGTGAGACTCACATGAGTGTCACCCAACATGAGAGTGAATGTTAAAGATAGTGCTAGAAAGAGAGTGTTTCTAACATTTCTCTTGTTATGTATAATATTCATGGAAGTGTTCGAACATTAAATGTTTTGGATTTATATTGTTTATTATCGAGTACATTTTCGTTTTTTAGAATGATAAACTCTCGATGCTTCTTATTAATGCATTTTGAGTTTGCAGAAAATGTTAGATAATGTTTACCTTTTACTATAAATTTTTTGAAAAATATTAATATGAATTCTTATAAATATTACTTTGATGTTAATATTTTTTTTGAAATGGTTCATATCCTTTCTGTCTTGATGGTTCATATCCTCGATGCTAAGCATGGTGCTTCTTCTTCAGATACTCTAAAGTCTTTGATTTGTTGCCCTCTTCAACTCCATCGTTCCCTTCTGAATGATGCTCTTGGAGTTGCTCACTTGAGATTGTAGTTTTGTTTTGTTTTTATCATTTCTTCTTGATAAAAAAAAAAAGAAGAAGGTAGTCTTCCATGAAAAAGACGCCACATACATTTATTGTAGTCTTCCATGAAAAAAAAGGTAGTCTTCCATGAAGATTGTAGTTTGGTTTTGTTTTTATCACTTGAGAATTTTGAGAAAGTTTATCATTTATTGTAGTCTTATTCGATTTAGCGGACTAATCTCTATAGTTATATACAATGTTCAAAAGACGCTACATGAAAAATACGTGAACAACCAAAGCAATCGTTTAGAAGTGAAAAAATTAAGAAAAAAACTATGAATGAATACACACACACACAAAATATATATAAACAAATTATTTCAGTTGTATTCTTAAACAAATTTTCCTATAATATTTTTGGTGTCATTGAATGGGATAAAAGTTTATCTTATATTTGTAATATTGTTGTGTAATTAAAAAAAAAATGGTTTGCTACAATCAGTCACAAACATGTATACATATAATTTTTCTATCAAAAATTCTATACATATAATTTTAATCAAAATCTAAATTTCATAAAAAATTATTTATAATTTACACGCATTAACGCAATAAAAATAGCATTTAGACATATACGTCCATCAACCACTAGTATATGATCTCTATGAAGTAATGATAAAGAACTCTCAATGAACTTAATTAATTTGGTAAGGGATAATGAATAATATATATTGGAGTTAAGGTTTAAACATCCCACTTATTCACTTGTAAGTTGAATTTCTCCAACCCGGCTTGACCAAAAAAGAACTAATATTCTGACCTTCTAACATAAATGGGCCATATTCTCATTCTTTTGAGTGTTCATTTTAGATTATGTTCCTTTAAGTATTATTTTAGCCAATAATGTTAGGGATAGTAGGTTACAAATCTAAATTTGCACAATATTTTAAACTCAATTCACTATTCATTTACGAGAGATATTCAACGAGATTGATTAGTGAATTCATTTTAATAAATAAATCACTAGTGACTTTTATTAACTTTCACTTGTGTCTATCTTTCTCATAAATAAATAATAAATTAAAAATAGATAAATAAAGGATATTCAAACTCATAGTTTACCTTGAGGTTCTTAGCTTTTCCTCTCCATTTCCTTTAAAAAAGAGTAAGGTGAAAAATTCTTCCTTAAAAACAAACCCAAATCAAAAAGATTTGAGCACACTCACAAAAATGTTAATTTTTTAAAGAGACTATCTCTTACTTAGATATAAAAAAAAACCTAATGATTATATATAAATAAATAAATAAAGGGTTTGTCTAACATGTGCAACATTGTACATGTTAAAACAACTAATAGTAGTAACTTTATTTTAAACTTCATAGTCCATAAATAAATAACTATTGTAAAAAGAATAAAATTCCCTGATAACACATAGTATAAATTAATAATTGGCGGAAACATATCACATCTTCCACAGTAGCACACAAGGCAAATTCAATGGATATGAATTCCGGGTTCGATTCCCGGCTGTGGAATATTTTTTGCATTCTTTATTTTTTCATTTTTTGCCCGGGCAACTCGTACGTATCACTTTCTTTTCCGTCAAAAACAAATATCCCTTCTTTCTGGGTAATGAAATTGTTATACCTCTTAGTGTTTCCATCCCACTTCTCATGTTTGCTTGAAGTTATACAATTTTCTATATTATAATCTTTTTATTTATTTTTTTTTAGATTAGTTGGATTTTGTGGTTCACTGTGTGTTAGAACAGACTTTAGTACATTAAAGTGTGTGTTTACCGATCAACCACAAAAAATGATCACGACAACATCGGAAGTTGAGCCTATATCATACAGAATATGAGTCAATTCCTTATGAAGTAAACCAACATTTTGTCATAGACTAGTTAATGGTGGCGAAGAATTTAATGTACATCGACCGATATACCGATAGATAATCCATCAAAAAGGTGGTCACGACATCAAAGGAATATGAACCTACGTCTATGTAGAATATGAGTCAATTCCTTACAAAATGAATCAACATTGACATTTTTTTATATCATCTATAACAACAATATGTAAAGATCATAAATCAAGTTATGCTGCCTTTTATTCATTTCATTTTTCCCCTTCACTTAAACTTGTGTGTCGGAGGATGCGGCAACATCGAGACGGCTGTTCACTTGTTCATAGGCTGCGAGGTTTTTGGGACTATCTGGTATTTGGTATGTCACTGGCTCGATATCTCTGTGGTCTTTCCTGGCTCGATTACTGACCACTTTTTTCAGTTTATTCATATGGTGGGAATGTCACGAGCTTCACATCTTCGCTTAAAGGTTATTTGGCTAGCGTGTGTTTGGGTATTATGGAAGGAAAGGAACAACCGTATCTTTAAAAATGTGGTAGCTGATTCTTCCATTATTCTCGATAAACTTAAGCTGGATTCCTTTTTATGGTTATCATCGAATCATGTTCCTTTAACTTTTTGTTATCATGACTGGTGGTGACGCCCACTTCTGTGTATGAGTGTCAGGTAATTTTTATTTTTGTTCTTGGTGGGTGGCGACCTTTTCATAGGGGCCATGTTTATGTAACAGATTTTGAGTGGTTCACCACTTTTAGCACACCTTGTGCGGGATGAATCACCTTCGGTTTGAGAAATATATTCCATTTTGATTTGGTCAAAAAAGAACTATTTTATTTACTACTTTATTTTTTTATAATATTATTTAAATTATTAATTAAGAAAATAGTCAAATCCCATTATATATGAACCTCACAATAATAGGAACAATAATGAAGCTTATTTTAATTTTTTTTTCCAAAACTATTTGATCAATGTATATGTCAAAATTGATATATCTTTATATATACACACAATTAAGCGCCGTAAAAGAACGATGTGCCCATCTTTCCGTTAATAATAGTATAATATGCATACATTTATTTATCGTTTTACATATTCTTTACTTTAACAAAAAAATCTACTGTATAATTAATCAGGAATGTTCAAAGTTTTTCCTTGCATATTTTATGCATTGTCTATACCAACTGAGCTAAGTTCACGAGGAATGTTCAAAGTTTATGAGAGAGTTTTAAATCCAAATGTCTCTTTATTTATATATAAACAGAAAATTACACGTGAGTGGAAGACAAACAAACAATAAGTTGCGAACTAAGACTTTTTAGATGACAATACAAATCCCTTAAAATTATGATAAGGGTTTACATTGTATACACTAATAGTGCAAAACAAATTTACCATACACATCTTATCAAATCATGCCATATAATACTTATAAAGATATTTTAGGTAAAAATCAGTCCATAAAAAAATGATATTATGATATAATTTGATTAGATGAACGCATAAAAAAGTTTTATATTAACGATGCATATAAATCAATGTTTTATACTAATATGTTTTTAAATCGCCAAACAACTTTTAAAGATAGAGTTAACTTCTTGGCAAGAGTTTAATTATTATACATTGAAAATGTATAATTATTTTACACATACATTCAATAATATGTTGTCATGTCAATAATGAATATGAAACACATGTCATGTTTGTTAATTGACATGACAACACATCATTAATACATGACAATACATTATGTTAAGCATGTGAAGACATACCTTTCGAGGGACAATCACATTACTTAAAATGAAACACTGCTAGGTTAGGTCACCACTAGCTCTCTATTATGGGAGAGGCTAAGTCGTGGCCTTTGACAAGAATCCTAGACAGATCTTGACACATCTCTAGGCGTTTCAAAGATCTTGTTTTAGGTCAAGTTGTCTTTCTTGTTTTCATATCCTTTTGGTGCTTAATTAGGGACGTAACTTATATTAAACAAACATTTGTGTTCTCATCTCCTTCCGGTCTTAGAAAATTTGACAATAAAAATAAAAGTGATCAAGTTTTACTTTAAAAAATTTGGCGTTAAAACTAACTGCTTAAAAGAAGCATAGAGCTATATCTCTTTAAATCTTAAGAAAAGAATATCATAACTCCATCATATCTAAACCACCGAAAAGGGTTTAGCTCATGATGAGCTTAACCACAAAATCAAAGATGAAAGAAGACATAAACAAATAATGAAAAATAAGTTAATAGATAAAGAAGATCATAAAAAATCTTAAGTTAATAGATAAAGAAGAGATAAAGTTAATTAGAATACGATATGCACGTTACGCGGTTGGAATTTTTTATCTTTAATTTTACTTTGAAAAAGTGTTTTTATATGTAGAAGAGATATTCAATTATTAAAATCTACTATAAGTGAACATTTTACTTCCTAACTCATTATAAATTTTGGCTAGGTTGGAAAGGAACTCTACTCTTAGAGTAACAACTTGGATGGTACCTCTTGATAGACTACTCTTGTTGCTCAACTTTGATGCTTTCGATTTCTAGTTAGCTTTTGTTTTTTTGTTTTTTTTTTTACCTTCACCAAAAAAAAAAACCCATTACAAATTCCCACCAAATATAAAAGTAGGACCTTAGTAGACTAATGTGTGTCATAACAAACAAAAAATATATTTACTAAAATAAAAATAATATAATTAAGTAGATATAATTTATACGGATTAAAAATATAACATTGTTACAGATTACAGAATCAAAGTGATGAAAAATGCATTTATTCAAAAAAAAAGAAAAAAGAGATGAAAATGCATCTCATAGGAGAAATTGTTGATACAAAGGAAAAAATCCTTAGAACTCATATTGCATTATTTGATAAAATCAAGATGTCAAATAAATAAATGAGATGCTATATATAAAGTTTGTGAGAAATCAACAAACTAAAAATCTAATGACAAACTCTATTCAACTAACTTTAACTCTGGTTTACCTAACTCTATATTTATAACTCTTATATTCTAACTAGAGTAAATAGTCAGTTACCCTCTTGAAATTGTAAGTTTCGTCAATTACCTTCTTGAAATTAACAAAATTTCAATTATCCCCCTGAAATTGCACAACGTTAATCAATTTACCTCATCCGTCAAATTTTTCTGTTAGTCAACATGACGTTTTGCAAATACCCCCTGAAGTTTTGCACTTATGTGCAAAATACCCCACAATTCAGTGATAATGCAATCACTTTAAAGGATAAGAAAAATAATAATTTCAAGTTTAGGGAGCATTTTGCAAAACGTCATGTTGACTAACAAAAAAATTTGACGGATGGGGTAAATTGATTAACGTTGTGCAATTTCAGAGGGGTAATTGAAGTTTTGTTAATTTCAGAGAGGTAATTGACGAAACTTACAATTTTAAGGAGGTAATTGACTATTGACTCATTCTAACTAATACCCCCAAAAGTTATAGTAAGAGAATTCTTAATATGAGTTTGGATCGAAAGATTAAACTAAATACAGACAACCAAATGATAACCCCTAAAAAGAAGAGACAAAAAAACTAATAGCCAACTATTTATTTATTTATTGATTCGAAAAACTATTTATTTATTATTTATTAATTTTGTACCCAAAACAGTAATGTAAATTGATTTTGACAAAAAATGTGGGATAATTATATATGTAATATAGAAATACGATTAACAAATATAATTATAGAAAATAATTGATGTTCTGTAAAAAGAGGTACATATCTCTTCTTTTTGTTTCTCTTTATTCATCAAATCACAATCCATTAAATTTCTTTATTAATATCTTTTTGTTTCCCTTTTTTTTCCTGTTGCCAAAAAACAAATATGTGAATATATAATAATTATATAATATAATATAGAAACAATATAACAAATTTTGTTATATACATGATGAGGAAGGTAAGACAATTGAGTAGTGTGTAAAGAGGCAAATCTATCATAAAAGTTGTAGAGACTTTTTAGAAAAAAGAATAGGGTTTCAAACTTACATGAACACTTCCATGGACCGATTTGGAGAGGAAATTGAATGGAGAATGGTCATCTTAGTGCAATTTTTGGAATTTATACTTAACAGATATAAGAAAAATTGAAAATTAATGTGTACTACAGCAATCTATTTTTCCACTTGGCTGAAAGTATTATACATCTTCATGAGTCATGTCATTGCTACTTAAGAAAATCAGGAAAGTATTAATTGTGATTTTTCAATTTTATCCCCTTCCTTTGTTATCTCAAACAAATTGGATTATAGAAATCATTAATGGATATACTTTGAGCTGAGTTGCAATTTGAGTTTTGCAAAACATAGTTTTAATTTAATTCAATACAGAGAAACGAGATTTAAAATGGTGAAGCAAAATTTGTAGGATGAAGGCAAGGAAGAGGAAGGAGAAGGAGAAATAAATGAGATCTTGTGTTGAGAGACTGCATAAAACATATGTTTTAAAACTTGTTTTTGGTTTGATGTTGGAAACTGGATCCGAAATTGCGATCTACCCATTTCTGTTTCATGAACCACCCTTAAATGAACTACTCAATATTCTAGAAAGATTTACTAGTGCTAACAAGAGTGATTCTATATCTTTCTAATGTATTTTAGAAATATTTAGAAAAGTGTATCATAATATTTCAAAAACTTCAAGTTTAGTAATTTGTCATACCTCCACCGTGATACTATTTTTGGCATACCTCTTGCCATAATATTTGTTATTAGCCTCCTTGTTGGCCTTGTTAAAGATGTATGAAAGACCATTATCGCTCCTTATTTGCACTTGTAATCTTCCTTGTTTGTTTTGTTAAAGACTTCTAAGAAGAACCACTCTTGTTTTTTTTTCTTTTCCGGTAGTGTTACAATGTAACGAGGCAAAAAGAAAAAGTAAAAAAAGGAAGAGTCGAAATTAAGTTCTAAGCTTATCTCTTAGGATGAGAGATTCCATGTCAGGCGGAGGGCAGTTCTAGTGAGCAAAACACTTTGCATGTGATCATTCCTTAGCCATAAAATTTGCACACGTATTTTGTTCCCTAGGAACATGTAGCAATCCTGTAGAATAATCTTGATAGGGACTCTCTCTTGCTCTAGTAGTTGTATTTTTCTTCCTATGTTGAAGTTGAGCATCAAAGGCCGTAGGTCTCCACTTTACTAATTGATTGGGCTTTTGCTCTATCTGAACTTGAGACTTATTTGTCATAGATTTACAACATTAGTTGGACTTAAACTTAAGAGAGTCAGACTGTTAGGTTACCTGAACTCCTCTCTTGCCTTCTTAGTTTTGGGTTTGAACTCAAATAGAGTAGGGTTGTGTGGCTATTTGTACTCTTTTTGTGTTCGAGTAAAAGACCTCATTTTTTTAGTTTAGTAGGATAATAGAAGCCTATTATAGAATAGATATAATTGGGTGATAGAAGATAATATTTTGCTACGTCTAGTGAAAGACATAACGTAACTCTGATACTACTATTAAAAAAAATCAGTGTGAGAGTTAATGGTGGTGTGTTTAGTAATATGAGATAAGAGACAACGCATTAATCATTAACATATTTTAGGAGGAGAGATATAGTGTGGTGATGCCACGATGTTAGTGACATTTACATCACAAGGGCTTCAATACAATTGTATATATGTTTGGCTATTTATAAATGTTGGAGGTATATTCTAGATTGCATTCTAGAATATTTATGACATTTTCTTAAACTCTTGGTTGTGAAACGCTGGCTTTGAGTAAATAACAGAGTCCATGGAAGAAAAACCTACATGGCAACCCATCTCCTTCTGTTTGCTTCTGACCATCCCACCTTTGTTTTATTCAAATATAAAAGAAAATGTTTCCATTGGGTTTTGTTTCTGGAGTGTCGTAATTGAAAATCTATATAAACATTCAATATAGCAAGCAAATTAAACAACATAAGAACAAAATTGGGAGGAGGAGGATTGACAAGAAAATTGAAATTGGATCTTTTTTTAAGCTAATATATCATGTTTGTGTTATTGCTGGTTATGCAGAGAAGATGAACAATTAAAATATGATTTAATTACAAAAATAAAATAAATGGTAAAGATGAATCCGGTTACCAGTTAAAATCAACTAAAAAAAGAGAGTGTTAGTGGGTGTGACCCTAACATTTCTCTAAAATGAATATTCACATTTGTACAATAAATAAATAAGAAAATTAAACTCAATAGTGAAATTTATTATAAACAAAACTCAGGTGTGTTATTTAGTTCTTGTTGAAGGACGTGTTGTGCTCTTGGGATTTGCACACAATTCTTAAGATTGTTGTAAATTGATGTCAACTTCAAAGCAAATCATTTATACAACACCAAATCAAATCACGAGCAATTGAAAAACCATGAAATGACCATCGATTGATCACAATCTTTTCGTCAACCAGAGTTGGATAAGTCTAGGAAAAAGTTAGAAATATTCCATACAACAACACTAGAGATAAAAGGTTCTCCCTTCTATTTCTAGTATTTTGTATGTAACTTATCCAACTTATGCTAAAACCCTTTTCCAACATTTTGAAGTAAAGGTCACGAATTGTTTGTTGTTCATTTGCTCGTGATTCTGCGCCGGTTCCTGATTTATTTTGTGATTGTTCACGTTAATTTACAACATATTTGATTTGATTCGATTCGATGAACTTTGAAAAGCAAACTAACCACTCTATCTTCATTCTCTTCGGATACCATAGTTAATACAAAAAAAGTAGAAGTGATTTGGAGCAATGAATTTTTCCAAAGAAAAATAAAATATATGCATTAAAAAGAAAAGCCTGACCCAATGGAAATGAAAGATCAAGAGAATGAGAACCCTAAAACACCATTACCTCTTGCAACTCGATAGACATAAAGGAAAGGAGTGTGTTGTCTCACAATATTTCATTGTCTTTTCATTCTTTTTTCCTTGTTTTTGGTTGGGTATTTTTTTAAATGGGTTTGGGTAAGAAGAAGGAAATAATGGCGGTGTTTTTCTCTTGTTCCTCTCAAGTTTTTTCTTGTAACTTACCTGACCTCTTCTTCGATTTTATAGTCTCAATCCTCTCATCGATAGAGGTTGTTTGAACTTTGAACAAAGCTATGCATGTGACCACGTGATTGTTTTGCATGAATCAAATAAAACAAATACTCAAAAGGAAAGAAAGCAGGTTTAATTTTTGGTGGTTTGTAAATTTGATGAAGACTTTAGTCATATTAGGAAAAGGAAAAAAGCATTGATATTGACACCAGGAATTGAGTGGGTGCAGAAGCACATGTGTTGTGCCGTTGATATGGAAAAAAACAAATTCTTTTTTTTTTTTGGTTATACTTATTTATATTTTTTGATGTAATTTTGACACTTTTTTTGGGGATGCAATTTTGACACTAGTTAAATCAATAATGAAATCACAAATCACTAATGGAAATGTGGTCTTAAAGTAATGGGATAGCTGAATCACTTGTTATAATTCTATACCAAATTTTTGTTTTTTAATAAGTTCCACAAAACAAACATGTGTAAGATGGAGAAAAATAATTAGGAGGAAAATTGTCTTCCCTTGTCTTCTATCTTTCCAAAACTCATCCATGTGAGTGGAACTATACATTCATCTTCTGTAGCTAGGGCTGGAAATGAGTCGAGTCGAGTCGAACTAGTCTGAGCTCGACTCGATTCGATAAGAATTAACTTGGCTCGAAACTCGACTCGAGTTCGATACGAACCATTTTTTTAGCTCGAGTTTGGCTCGTTTAAAATTCACCAACAACTCAGTTTGACTCGTTAGGTTCAACTCGTTTGCTCGAATAACATAATTCAAAAGTTTTTTTTTGTTTTTGTCAAAAAAATATACCTTGACATTTTAATTTACTTTTTAAGAAAACAAAAATTGAACTAATATTAAAGTGTTGGCCATGTTGGTCTAAAGAACACTATGTAAAAAATCATGCGCACCTTATAGGTTCTACTGTAGTGCTACCCGTACTATTGTGCCTCTATTTACAATTACTTATCCTTACTAATGTGTTTAAACTAACCGATGTGGGACAAATAGATTTTTTTTTTTTTAAGGAAGATATTTTTCTTTTAATATTTAAGTTTGTACTATATTAATTTTTACTAAATTAATATATATATATATATATAAAGATATATGTATGTATATTATCGAGTCAGCTCATGAATCAACCGAGTCAAACTATATATAACTCAAGTTCAACTCATTTATTTAACGAACTTAATTTTCAGCTCAAGTTCAGCTCATTTGGTTCATGAACCAAATTCAACGAGTTGATTGTCGAATCGAGTTTCGAACTATTGTCGAGTTGGTTCGGTTCATTGCCAGCCCTATGTAAGACTATATCTGAGGCAAGGCGAAAATGACAATCATCCTAGACAAAAATAATTCTACAATTTGAGCCCTATAATAAAAAGGTTCGTTAAACCCAAAACAAAAAACAATATTTAAATTCTAAAAGAAGGTGTTGGATGTTGATGCAACTAATCTTTTTTGTGAAAAAAGTATTGCAATCACTAGTAACGTTGCATGTAGAAATGTCCGTATAGAATGTTTTTGTCTAAACTTATTGATATTAAATAACAAACTCAATGTTTTTTTTGCATGAAGGCTGATGTTTTTATTAGATTATTTCTTAACAAAATAAAAACTATCACTCTCAAGAAAATTATTTATATACTTGTTAGTTAGGGCCTAAATAATAGGTTTGTCATAGGCCATCAAAATCTCAGAAACGGGTCGGATAGTATGAAGTAAAAAGGAACATATAATAATGTGAAGTAATCATCATGTCACTGTGTGAAGCATGCATATTATGGAACATAACATAACATTTATATTAGATATATGTTGGAAGCAATGGAAGTCTTTGAACTGGATGGCCGCCGTAAATGCTTGCTGATGAAGTCTCCAGCCAACATGAGCTTTTCAAGATCAATGTTGGTTTTGACACCAATTCCATTCAGCATGTACACAACATCTTCTGTAGCAACATTTCCTGTAGCTCCCTTAGCATATGGACACCCGCCAAGACCACCAACAGAGGAATCCACTGTACTAATCCCTATCTGTATAATAAATACAAATTAATGATTGATCAGATAATTAAGATCAGTGCCACAGTGAACCCTATTTGAACAAACGGTTTAATTAAGTGCTTATATCATATAAATGCTTATGTATTAGTTATTTCTATTATAAAAGATAAAATAAAGTCATATAAGCTATAGGTTCTTTTATAAGCTACCCTCGAGAGTTTATGAAAAGAAAATGAAACCAACAAATGAACATCACATATATTGTTTGCATAAATTCTCCCAAACAGTTTCACAAGTGCTTATGTCCGTAGAAAAGATCAAACAAACCATTCCAGACAAGCCCTAAATGTAGGCATGGTTTAAGCTTGTTTGTAAACATCTACATATATAATTGGAACTCTTTCATTGCAACTTGAATGAAATCAGCAAAACAAACTCTTTCAATAGCCATTACATGGATTAGAACTTTGATGTTTAAGTGGCAAGCTCATCAAGTCTTATCCACGAAATGACAAGTAAAAAGCCAAAGCTATAAGTTGATGACTTACTTGGAGAGACACGAGAATATTTGAAAGGGACTGGCCATAAGTGTCATGGAAGTGGACAGCAAGTTTGTCTATCGGAACAACAGCCATTACAGCCGCGAGCATAGGGACAACAGTTCCTGAACACGACAGAACGAACATGGAACAATGTCATATTCATGGAATCAATAAAAATTCTTAACAAAAAAATCAAAGCATTTAGTTTGACATTTGTTCGAGAATTCTTCCATGGAGGTCAGTTTTTCCTAACAAATTTTTTATATTAAAAATATTGTCTTGAAATAATAGAGATTCTTGTTTATCAACAAAATAACCAAATACACTAACACCACAACTACTGCATCAAGCTTGGAGTATTTAATTTTAATGATAAAATAAAATTCATCTAACTAATTACCTGGTGTACCAACTCCAATTGTGTCACCAAGGGAAATTTCAAAGCAACCCATTTCATATAATTCTTTAGCAACGTATGCCACTTTCGAGGGAAGGATTGGTCCCTCCATCGGGCATCCAACAACACATGATACATACCTATCACATTTGAAAACAAATAAGCTAATTGAAATGGACATAATATAAACATCATTGGAACATAACAAATAAACTTAAGATGTTTAATACTGATTTTGAGAAATGTTTTAGAAGGTGAGTAATATGATGGAGTGTTAAGGAATATTTTGTAAAAGTAAAAGACATACCCCCGTACAGGAATTGAGAGTTCTTTAGCAGCACGGGTAACAGCTCGATAACGAACAAGACTTTCTTCAACACCACAGTTAATGTTTGATTTTGAGAATGATTCAGAAGCTGATGCAAAAACAGCTACTTCTTTAGCACCAGCTGCTATAGCAGCTTCAAAACCCTATACAAGTAACCGATCAAAGTTCTGCATATACATATTTCTCTTTATGGCTATTCGTGATGTACGTACCTTTATATTAGGGGTCAGAACTGGCAATCTGACACCTCTCAAGTGACAAACTTCTTGCATTACTTCCTTTGCATCAGACAGCTGAAATACAAAGAAATAAAATATATAAAAATCAGACAGATGGCAAAATAAAAGATAATAGTTACAAAAGGAATTCAAAAGTCTGCGAATGCGTTTGATTTTATTCAATAGAAATCTTTCAAATCTTGACAAAAGAATTTCATTTTTTTCCAATACAAACATTCCAATAGAGTTCGTATTAAACATACATTGATCTAAGCGATAGAAAATTTATATCAGAAATCATTCTCAAAAATCATCAATATGAAGTTACAACTAATGATGAGTGCCATTGTACCTGTGGGACCCATTTGGGAGATACAAAACTTGTTGCCTCTATAACAGATAATCCAGAAGAAGCTAGTCTATGAATTAATTCAATCTTTACAGCTGTAGGTACAATGTTCTTTTCATTTTGTAATCCATCCCTTGGACCAACTTCCACAATCTTTACAAACTTCGGTATATCTTTCAGAAGCTACATTATGCCATTGTCCAATCATTAAAAATTTGTAAAAAAATATGGTAATAAAAATCAACTGCAGAAAAATTGAAATCTCTTGAAGCCACTGAATTACCTTATATGTCAAATTTGTAATGTCTTTGTTATTGTGATTTGGACTATACTGGCATTCAGAGAATGAATTATCAATTGTTCCAAATTTCACTGAGTTCCTCGCTTTGGTATTAGCCTTTGGGCTGAACGATACATCCTGGGAGAAGTCTATTGTTTGTCTTTTCCATGGAAATGTCTCTACTGAATACTCATCATCATCATCACTGGAATCAAGATCGAAAACGGTGTGTTATCGATAAAAGCTAAAAGAGATAACAAATAAAATAGTATACTATACTGGTAGTTAGCATTTCCCTTAAATGTATTTGAGAGCCTAACTTAAGTTGCAATGTTTGATGACTCACTTGCAGCTGTTAGATGTACTGCAACTTCGTCCTTCGAGCCAGAAGTTTCCAATACCGATGTTATCTACTCTCGGACGACAAGTACCAGATGAGAACCTCTGAATCCTATCAATGGTAGCCATACTTGGCAACTTGTCAACACCAAGTGGTTCTTCCAAACTTGACATGCTGAATTGAAAGGGTCAACAGGAACTGGCAAAAGATGTACGAGTAAGTACCGCACATGATCAAGAACATATTCAAAACCTCATTTGCTACTAATAATTCTAGGTAGTAAGGTCACGCATATTTTCATCTGCATATCGCGTGTCTATTCATATTCAACGATTGAGAATTAATGCACAATAATTTTCAACTGCAATTGACTAATGCTATGCTATATTTAATTTTTAATCCTCAACTTATTTTTGCTCCAAAGGGTAGAAAATCACTTTCAAGCTTCAAGTTTTAACTCATTTTCATGCTATAGTTGTAGTTGAGATGTAAATGGGTTGTACTCCATTTACAACCATTCCACATTTGTGTTGTACTAAAGCAATTGTGAAGTGGTTTTCATTACCAAATATCCCACCAACTCAAACAATGATGATAAAGGTATTAGAGTGTACTATAATCAACAGCAAAAGCCAAGGGTATATCCTACTCTTCAATTTTCTTATAAGCTCATATAAATTTGCTTGTTTTTTTTGTTTGTTTATGTAACATTGCTTCTTCTGTTCTAATCATCTCAACATCAAGTCAAAGCCTTATTTTAATGCACAATATCAAATGAGAAGATGTAAGATTCTTAAGATCAATATAATAAACTTGTTTGAATTGACTTATTTGAATTTATCTACTGGCATAAGCACTTGTTCGAGAGAGCTTATGAAACCAACCTATGAGTATGACACATTAGTTGTTTTTAGTTTATTTTCATAAGCTCTCCAGGATAGCTTATAAAAAAAGTTTCACTTTATTTTATCTTATATGTTATAGAAATAGCTTATACATAAGCAATTATATGATAAAAACAATTAATTAAGTTGTTCATCCAAATAGGGTCTAAGATTTATTGTGCTTGTGAGATATTAAAATGCAGCTGATCACAATTGTGGGAAGTTGAAATTCAGCTCTACATTGAAAAATAACACAAAGCAAAAATGCATAGAAAGGAAAAATCACACTCAAACAGAAAAAAAGATATAATTATTTCAATTTTGAGAGCCAATAAAAAAGAGAAATGGAAGAAAGAAACAGACCTGAAAAAAGGAGAGAAAGAGTTGAAGGGAATGAAGAAACCCTTGAAATTGGGGGATAGAGAAATAGAAGAGGGTAGATGAAGAAGAAGAAGAAGAAGAAGAAGAAGAAGAAGAAGAAAGTAGGCATGAAAACGTGCAACTTCATTAATTAATCACTTTTTTTTTCAACGTTTCAACTTTCTATTCAATTCAAGAGAGAGAGAGAGAGAGAGTAGTTTTTCAGTTGGTAGTTGGTACTAGGTAGCTGTTTCCAATTTTCCATTCCTCAAAAATATTTTATTTTCATGATTTTTCAATTCTCTGTTTTTTTCTAACCACTTTTATTATGATGTTTGATGCTTTAAGGTTACCCTATATGAAGAAGTGTTGCACTATTACTTCTAAGTTCTAATAACAAGACATAAATGATGGCTACTATTCATTACTACATTAATCCAGTTGAGCATAAAAGCCAGTCCCGAGCTCTTATACAATTTTTATTAATAAGTTTTTACACAAAGTAGACATCAAACCAAAAAACAAAAGTTAAAAGTACCAACATACATAAAACATTTAACGAACTTGAACTAGAATCAACCTCATACTAAGTCTTTACTTATTATCGAACTTGGACCCTTCTAAGGAGGACCAATTCTTTTGGTCCACAAAAAGACCATAGTAGTATCAATTACAATAACTATAAAGTAGTTACGAGTTGACTACAATTTAACTAAATACAAATTATTTTCAAGTAAAAAAAGTTAAATACCAACTATTTAGTTGCCGGTTAATTATGACTCACTGTCAATTAATTCAGAATAACTATAAATTATTGAGGTAAATACGATTAAACGCAAATCTGCCATGTATCATCTATAACTGAGTTCCAGCAACATACTATTTATTCTCTAACATATATTTCAACTCACCCTCTTCTCTTAGTTGAAATTCATGTGAGTCCTATCAAATTTAAACGGCACCCACATGATTTGATGGGAAACATATGAATTCCAATCAATAAAAATGAGTGTGTTGAAGTATGTGTTATAGAGTATATTCTTAGCATTATTCATCATCTATTTGGTGATTCACCTGCATACTTAAGTTTCTAAAGTAGTACTTCATTCGTTTGAAAATAAATGTCACTTTAACAATCACAATTTAGTTTAATGAATGTCACTTACATTTTTCAATGTAAAATTATTATTTTACATTCATTCGCACTCTCTAATTAATTGAGCGTACACTACTTCCAAAACATTGCATCAATAATAAATAAAGTTAAATTAGAAAAATTGTCATGTCTTTTTATATCATCGTTATATTTCATAATATGTGTGTAAGAATCTTAAACGACACCCATTTTAAAACGGATTGACTATACCTCTACAAATGCATATTTGGTTATCCACCCGGTTGAAACTCATATCTATCTTTCCAGCAACAAAAATTGATTTTGAATAAATTAATTTTAACTAAATTGAATTGAATGTAAAATAATTTATATTTAAATTCATTCATATAAAAATCAATTGAATAATAAATTTAAAGCTAAAAAAAGTTGCGAACCAAAGCTTCAAATTCCCCCCTAAAAAACAAAAGCTTCAAATTCTAATTTAAAATTAGAATCAACGTATTTGCAAAATCAATTTAATTGAGAACATCCAAACATTAAAACCAATTATACACTTTTAGAATTAATGTTGCCTCATCCAAAAATAAAAACCAAAATCACTAAGTTCAAGCTTATAAAAAAACAAAAACTAGTAGGTTGATCTATGAACCATTGATTGAAAATATTTAACTTTTTGTAAAACCGCGATTGAGATTGACACTCTTTATTTACGTAATAGTAAATGAGAAGTGAATCCATGGATGGCAACCTTGAATTGTTGAACCACATCATTGTCAAATGATTAATTACACCAACAGTAGAGAACAAAATTTATCCAAAGAATCATCCCTAAACCCAAATAACCTCTACCTTATTGGATAGCTGAACCTTGTATTTTAAACTTAAAAACTTTGTTTGCCTTAGTTCTTTGATAATCATAACCGAAACATTATCGGACACTAAATATAGGTATCTCTCCCCTTTTCGACCTAGTTTTAAACAAGTTTGAAACAGTGTATTAGAAATATTAAATTATTCTTTTGCCACACCTGGTGAAAACAGGTAATGATTTGTCTCAATATCAATTTACATGGGTACATTAAGTTTGAGACATTCAGCATAATGAGCATTGCAACTAACTGTTGAGGATGCATATAGAAATAGTTCAGTGTATGAAGAAAGAAACTCCCACATTTGCATTATACATTATACAATCCTAATACAATCACTAGTCTTGGATTCCAACACCAGCTTTACTACTCAAAACTTACTTTGATACAATGCAAATGAATACAATTTTTTGAATCACAAGAAAATGTCGAATGAATGCTTGTAACTCTTTGCAGTCTTAGGATGAGTTTACCAATTTTCGAGCAGCATCTAAACTCAACTCTTCATTGACCTAAAGAAATAAAACAATAAAAGAATTTTTGGTTAAACACAATATAATAGCAATATAAACTCGGTTTCTATTGATTTAACGAGACATCAATTTTTATTCATTTATATTTTCTGGAATTTCATGGAGAAAATATATTATTTTCTATATTTGTTGCAAATATGCAGTTCAAAAAAATTATTTTCCTAATCAATAAAAGACTTCAATCAAGAAGACCCCAAAAAAATGAAATGTTGATTTTCAATGAAAATAAATATGCTTTCCAAGAAACTACTTTCTATAAAATAAAAAAGTCTTCCATAATATTTTCTATGAAAGAATGCCCAAAATGATAATCATTTAAACATACTAGTCTCTTATGAATTTGTTGGAACGCCTTGCAAAATCTCTCGGCTTCTTCTGTACCAACCTGTTGAAACATTAGAACCAATGAGCTTAGTGTCATTCTAAATCTTCTTGATAGCTAATTTAACAATGACATAAATCCTCTGCAACATCACCACCACAGTTATAACATCCTAGCCCAACGCACATGTACCCCTCTCACTTATCTATTATCCCTATTTATTATGTGTGTGACAATTTAGATTTAATTATACCTTCACAAACATGATAAAGAGAAAAAGAAGACAACAAGAGAATGTTCATGCATGTAAGTGATAGACAAAAATGCTTTTCTCTTACAACACCAATCTCCCCTATCTTTACAAAATCATCAACATAAATATCCATCATTAAATGAAAGGCTTAATATCAGTTTTAGCCCCCTAACTTTTCTCAAAGTTGCGATTTTGGCCCCCTAAGAAAAAAAACTACAAAACCGCCCCCTAAGTTTTGCACATGTGGCAGTTTTGGCCCCCAAGGCCAATTTTGACTCGGTCTACGCTGACGTGGCACCCTAAGTGAGGTGCTATGTGTTATTCTTTTTTTT
>Ga0315915_1000973_pt1 | contig 33002 bp, 23 predicted proteins | sample MpolbnodulesMG_FD_207738 | JGI IMG/M metagenome (GOLD analysis project Ga0315915, IMG submission 207738) | Medicago polymorpha root nodule microbial communities from Los Angeles, California, United States - branched nodules | ecosystem: Host-associated > Plants > Roots > Nodule | place: USA...
GAAACTTTTAAACCGTAAGAGACCAATTTGAAACTTTTAAAACATAAGGGACCAAATTAAAAACTAAAATAAACATAAGGGATCAAACATGCAATTAAACCTATTTTTTTTATTACCATTTTAAGTTCTTTAATTTGTGTCCTAAAGTCATAAGTTAACATGACCCTATCTTTTGATGTGCTCTCCTTCCACCTTCACATTTTCTTCTCAATTTGGGAAGCTTGTATTTTGTGGGTCTCATAGTTTTTCTTTTCATGTTTGTTACTCATCACATAATTTTTTTTCTCCTTATTTCCTATGATGCTTCTTTTTTGAAAGATACTTTTTTTTTCAAAACCAAATAGTGGAAAATTTTCTTTCTGCGTGTATTCTTTCCTCTAATGCTAAAACAATAATGCAGTAGCAACAATTAAAACATTGATTGTGTCAAAAAATGCAACATAAAAATAACAGGAACGAATTTATATTCAAATTGATTATAGAGTTCGGTCCAAAAATGAAGACCTACATCTCTAGGAGAGACAAGCTCCTCCACTATCAATCGAGAAATTCGAATCATGCTACAAGCAGAGATATACCCGTTGGTACCTCAATCGGCGACACCTTATCCTCTTTCGGCTCCATTTCGTGTCCTAGAGCAGCGCATGGTTCCGACTCCACATGGATATCAATAGGAATTCTTAGTCCAATAGAAGCTACTTGGGAAACACGGCAGGACATGGAGTTATATATAGCTTATCCCTCTTTTGATCTTGAGGACAAGATCCCTTTCATCCCAGGTAGTAATGAAATGAATGTGGAAAGCCAACCAAATGCAAATTGCTTCTAGACGAAAGAATAATTCTTTTCTAGTGAATCTTAGGGTTTCCTACATTTCAGGAAGTTAATTTCTAAATTTCTAAATTTTTAATCTTAATGGTCTGGTCCTTTTTTATTATGATTAACATGAAGCATAATATCTACTGCAAGAAGAATTTAATTAAATTTGATATATGTGCATCTAGGTCGTCCCTGTGAAATTAGAGGCCTGACTCTTTTAGTAAAATTAGGCCCCTAAAAAAATACAATCATTTTAGAAGAGAAAAAAAAACTATAATGTTTTTTTATTTTATTTTTTTAGAGAATAATTATATGTTTGTTGTTAGAACTTTGCAATTTTATACGACAAGTATATGCCAAAAATTACGAGTGCTATAAAAAAACAAAAAAAAATTAGGCCCAAAAGAGATCACATCATGCTGGAAAAAAAAATGAAAAACTGCTATATCACAAGAAAGATTTGCCACTGGGACGCGCCTTCAGTTTTATTTGTGCTACGATGCTATGCGTATATATTATATTTTCAGTGCATTATGTGTTAAAAAATAATAATTGGGCCCCAAAATTGGGGAGGCCCAACTCTATAGAGTTGTTTGCACCTCCCCAGGAACGGCCCTGTGTGCATCCATATTGACCAAATTGTACCGTCATATAAGTTATGAAACTCCTACGCAGTTATGATCCTTCCTAAGTTGCATAATTGACCAAAACAAAATATTCTACCTTTTTTTTATGTTCAAGAAAAATATTCTACCTTTTTTATAGGCAAAATCAACTTTTAAGAAAAAATTTCTTAAAAAAAAAAAAACTTTTTAAGAAAATTTGAAAACAGACCAACAAAATATGTGCTAGAGTTTCTGGAATAGGAACTTCATTTGATACCATAAATCATCTTGAAAATGCATTTACTAATACAAATGAAAAAAACAAAGCTAGAAAGAAAGAAAAAAAAAAGGAAGCTCATTTTATAATAGGTCATTGAAAAGGATAAATCCTTACAATGGGGCTATATCAAATGTTAAAATCAAGTAAAAAGATGAAACATAGAATTTAAAATTAAGAATTTTGTTTTTTATCTAACACATTTTGCTCATTTTCAACCAAACTTTTGAAAATGTCCATGCGTAAGTTAACTCGCGCTAGTGTAAACCTTTGTGTGAGTTAACTCACGCAGGGGCATTATGGAAATTTTAGTTGGGAACGAACAAAAACAGTTGGGTGAAGAGCATAATTCTAAAACTAAAGTATAGAAAAGTCTCTATTAAGTCTGATATGCAAAGTTGTATTAGCTATTTGGCTTAAACGCACTTTTCACTTTCTAAGTTTGCAAAAGTTGCGATTTTGGCCCCCTTTTAAAAAATGGCAAAATTGACCCTCCATGTTAACCTCCTTTTGGAAAACCTCAATTTTGACCTAGTCAACCATACATGTCATGCCACCTGTGTATTTCTTGATTTTTTTTATTCCACGCGTATAATTAGTTAATTAAAAATAACAAAAATTAGCAAAAAAAAAAGGACAGGCACGTGCTTCCCTCTTCTGTCATCTTTACACCAAAGTTTTTTCTGGGTAGCCTTGGCAGATCAAGAAGTTTTTTTTATCACCATCAAACAAACCAATACCACTTTTCATTTGATTTCAAATTCAACTATGTAAAATTGAATACGTTTCCATCTTATTGAGAATTACATGTCACAAATAAACTGGAACTCTTCTGACCAAAACCCTTGTTCATGGAACGGAATCACTTGCAAAGACAAAACCGTTGTTTCCATTAATATCCCAAAAAGAAAACTTCATGGTTCTCTTCCTAAATGTACTTTTACCCATGTAATTTGAGAGAATTTCGGTTTCTTAAATTACAAGGTTTAAAAGCAAAAAACAACCGGAATTCTTTCAAATGGTATAGTATAAAAGTGCATTTAACCATCTATTTTTTTACCTTTACCTACTTTTATTATCTAAAAACTTGTTTATTATTATAACGAATTTATGTTCATTTAAAAGCATTCATAATCAAAAAACTAACATCTCCTAATTAAATTGCTTGAGGAGTTTTGGTATATTACCATCATAGGTTTACTTCAAATTCTAACTCCTTTTTTTGACACAACGATTTCTAACTTCTAAGAGAAACTGTAGTCAAAGATGCCTCATGGGATGCTTGAAGTTATTCTTACTAGTGCATAAGGTCTTCATAATAGTGATTTTCTAAGTGAGTAATACTACTTCAATGGTTGATGATATATTATTATTTTATGCTCTAAATTTGTTGATTGAAACATGAGTATGTGTATATGCAAATATTTCTGTTTCATAGAAATTCAAAGTATGATTTATAGTTTTTTGGGTTAAGTATATCAACAAGGCCTTTTTCTTTCTAGAATTCCATCATATAGTATTAAAAATTGTGGATGATAGTAATCAATGCAAAGGGTTTGATTTTATATATCATTTTTTATGAGCAGAGAAAATGGATCCTTATGTGATCCTCACTTATCGATCACAGGAGCATAGAAGTAGTGTGGCTAAAGGTATGTTTCAATTATGGATTTATTTTTTAGGTTATGTATTTATTTTTTTCATTCCAAAACTGTCCCATTATTTTTCAATTGCTTTTCGGTACAAATACTTGAAATTAAAAAGTAGATTAAAATGAATTGGCAATTTTGTAAATAAAAGTAAGTTTTTATCAAATTAAACATCCATTAATCTCTCTTGAAATAAATGCAATATATCAAGATTAACATGTGCTATGTCTCATAGGTTCAGGATCTCATCCTCACTGGAATGAGATCTTCCTTTTCACAATTTCAGACAGTAGTTAATATGAAGCCCGGATACGTAGTATGGATACGAGTACGATACGATACGGATACGCAAAATTTTTAAAATTAGGATACGATACGGCTAAGATATGTTAATAAAATATTTATAATAAAATTTATATGCATGTAAAATACTTAAAAAAACATTGATTACTCTTCAATACAGTATAACTGTAAAAGTCACAATTTACAAAAATACATGTGATCAAAATAAAAAATGAAAAAGTTTTCATATAAATCATTTTCAATTTTCATTCATATGTTAGATTATCTCCTCTCTCGTTACTTTCATCCACCAAAAACGTAATTTTTAATTGGTTATCGAAAAACAATTATAGTGATTCATATCTTTAATTGAATCATATACATCTCCATTGAATTTTCACAACACAGTCTCATTTTTTTTACACTTCATGTTTTTCCAGGATACGTCTCTGTGAAGTATCTTATAAGTATATGTGTGTATCTGTTGAGTATCTTATAAGTATCCGATAAAATATTGATTTAAAATTAAAATAATTAATTCTGATACTCTATGGGTACGTATCCGAGAGTATCCGCTGAGTATCGATATCCAATACATATCCGATACGGACACGTCTCCATTTTGGAGTATCCGAGCTTCATAGATAGTTATACACTTCATCTGAGACTAATGGATGAAGATACATATACCAAGGATGATTTCCTTGGGGAGGCAATGTGAGTAACTAATTAAATAAAAGTATCTTCATGTTCAAAATAAAGTTGTATGATGTGTTTTTTATTTTTTTCTTTAAGAAACTTCCAAGATTAATTATTACAAATCTTTTAAATAATTTTTATTTAGAAAAAAAATGAAAGGGGGCTTAAATCATTTTTCCACGTTTGAGTAAAAACTTATTGTTAAAAATTTACATTTTCTTAGCTTGGATTAGTGGTAAGACTGTACGGGATATGATTAGGAATGACAATATTGAAATGAGTTGGGTAGCACTTATAGTAAAAAGATGGTAGAAAATAGACTTAGGTGATTTGAGCATGTAAAGAGAAGACTTCTAGATGTCCTACTACGTAGAGTAGATCGAAGGGAGGGAAGTCGGATTAAGAGGTAGATGAAGATTATAAGAGAAACTATTATGAAAGATTTAGGGGTTAATGAGTTTGATTCAAATGTGATTTATGATAGAACACTTGGTGTAATTCGATTCATATAAACGACCCTAGTTACTGGGATAAGCTTGAGATAATAACCATTTTAAAGTTTTCTGCTTGTTTTATTGATAAACAAAATGGGGAAAGTCTTTGAAAAGAGAAACCACATGTGACTTAATTTTTTTTTTTATAAAATTTATATTAATTTGTGATACATATACAGAATCCATTTAGAACAAGTGTTTGTTGATGGGAGCATTGCAGAAACTTCTTATAGTGTTGTGAAGGAGAAGAATTACTGCGGGGAGGTTAAAGTGGCCCTCACTTTTAGGCCAGTGGTAAATTTGTCTATGTCATCATAATAACTAGCTTTCCTTCAGAACTCGATTTATAAGAATGCGACCGATTAAAATGCAAATATAGCAAAAAGAAAAAAGAATTGTTGACAGTGGGATTTGAACCCACGCCCTTTCGGACCAGAACCTTAATCTGGCGCCTTAGACCAACTCGGCCATATCAACTTGTTGATGTTATTTCGCGTTACATTTATAAATACATTGACATGTTTGGTAAAATGATTTTTATAGCTTTTGAAGAAAACCTAATGTATAATTCATGTGTTTTTTCAATCGGATTAATGAAAATATTTTTTACATTTTTTTGTTAAAAAGATAATCTTTCAAATATTTATTCCAAATTGACCTTAATTTTTAAGGATAAATATGTTTTTAATCCTACAAAATCACAAGTTGTTAAGTATAGTCCATATAAAATTTTAATAGTAATTTTAGTCCTTATAATATTTTAGTTTGTTAGAGTAATCTCCATTTAAAAACTTTTTACAAAAATGTAACTTTTAGTCTTCCAAAATTGTCCTTATAAATACAAATAGGGACTAAAATTGAATTAATTTTTTTTATAAAACTAAACTTAAAAGGTTAGAATTTTGTAGGGATTAAAACATAATTTAAGCAAATTTTTATTATAATCAATAACAATTCAACCTTAAAAACATAAAAGTAGTATAAAATCAAAGAAAAATTGTATATGGACACTTAAACGCCGATTGTATATCTTTGAGGAAAATAGTCTATAGACCGTTAAACATCTATCGTACATCTTTGAGTAAAAAATATCTAAAAAAATATTTAAGTAAAATAATTTAGGGGACTTTTGTCAACAAAACAAGAATCTATTGACACTTAGACAACCATTGTATTGCTCCAATGAGGAATGCTAGGGACATCTCTTTTCAACACTCTCTTAAACACTTATTCTCTTATTGGATATAACCAATGTATGACCCACCACTTTAAGTGAAACTCATTTCCAAAGTTTGAGACCCACCATAATTTAAGCCAATTAAAAAGTGAGTGTTGGAGAGAGTGCTGAAAATCAGTCCCCCACAATTTGTTTTTAGGACTTGATCAAGCTTGACCCGAACTGAAAGTCCACGCTGCAATTTTGCCTTTATATGATTTTCTCTCTCATTTAAAAATATTCTTTAATTGATGAAGGATGATGAAGAGTTTGAATTCATGTTTATGTTAAAAAAAAATTAGAAATTTTTAAAATATTATAAATTATTCTGTAAAATTTATTCAAAAATATGAATTCTACATGTGAGTTTATTTTAAAGAAAAGATCAAAAGTAAGGGAAATATTAATGAGTTTCCTTGGGACACTCTTTAAGAACCATTAATAGTAAGTTTTTATGAAAAACTGTATAATCAATGCATTGAAATTTGTAACATTTGATTTTTTTAAAAATATTTTTTAAATTTGGGATCCTTACCGAATGTCCGGAGGCACTCGTTAACGAGACCAAAAGTAAAGATGAACAACTTTTTGGATTAAAAGTTAATGAAATTTTTTAGAATGACTAAGTGAAAAATTAACATATTTATCCGAACCAAAAACACATTTAATTTAACCTTATTTTCTACAGGTGCCTAACTGTCTCCACCGCGTTGATTGAGCTAATTCCTGGCCGCCGCCGTTATTTCACTTCGCACCACCGTCTCCTTCTCTTTCATTTCAACAAAACAATGGGTGGTGGCACCGGTGCACCCTTTTCAAACCACCCAATATCACAACAATCCCTCAACTCCCTCTTCGATCTTTCCAACTCCACCACCTTACAAACCTCCTTAGAAACTCTCATTGAATCTTCCAAATTCCCTTCCAATCGTTCCCTCTTCGCTTACAAAAAAATCCTCCCCACAATCCTCACCATACTCCACTCACCACCATCGCTTCATATTCTATCTCTCTGTTTCAAGCTTCTCAGAAACCTATGTGCTGGTGAAATTCTTAACCAGAATATGTTTCTTGAGAATGACGGTGTTTTTATCGTTGTTTCGAGTATTTTGAGGTCAGAGGTTGTTGGTTCTGATCATATGTTGGTTAGGTGGGGTTTGCAGGTTTTGGCAAATGTTTGTTTGGCTGGGAAGGAACATCAGAAGGCTGTTTGGGATGAGATGTTTCCAGCTGGTTTTTTGTCGGTTGCGAGAATTGGAAAGAAGGAGGTTAATGATCCATTGTGTATGGTGATTTATACTTGTTGTGATGGAAATGATCAATGGTTTGGTGAGGTTTGTAGTGATGGTGGTTGGAATGTTTTGGTGGAAATTGTTAGAACTGCTTCTTCTGGTTAGTTTGTGGTTTATGTTTATGTTTTTGTGGTTTTCTATGTTTGTTTCATCAATGTTGTGGTCTTGGATCATTCTTATGTTGTAGTATGTTTTTATTTATTTATTCATATATGTAGAGTCTGAATTATGGCGATGTTGTATGCGGTCAAGAACCAACACGAGAATAAAATAAGTCTAGCGGAGATGAGGATGTTGCATTGTGTGTATGGTAAGACTAGATAGGGTAGGATTAGAATTGACGATATTAGGGCAAGAGTTGGGGTAGCACCTATAGTAGAAAAATGGTGGAAATTAGACTGAGGTGGTCTGGGCCTGCAGAGAGAAGATCTTTAGATTTTGTAGTAAGATGAGCAGATCAAATGAAGGATAGTCAAATCAGTAGAGGTAGAGGAAGACCTAGAAAAACTATAAGAGAAACTATCAAGAAAGATTTAGGGATTAATGAGTTGGACCGAAACATGGATTATGGCGTAATTTAATCCATGTAGCCGACCCCCACTTAGTGGGATAAGGCTTGGTTGTTGTTCTTTTATATGTAGAGTCTGAATTCTAACTAAATCTTTGATTTGGTAAAAAAAAACTAAATCCTTGATTGTAGAGTCCAATACATGTGTTCTAGGCTTATTTCCATGACTAAATGGAAAATCTCTTTAGGTTTAACTTTGCTGATTTAGAAGCCTCTTCATCTTGTTCCTTAATTAAAACGGTTAATTCTGAATTCTTGGCATTCTTTGAAAATTCTGAGTTGGATCATTGTTGTGACCATTTTTTATTATCAACTTCAATGTATGCCTTGAAAACAGTGACACATAAAATTGAGAGGAGTACCAAAATTAGGAAAAGTTTATGACCATATATGGATTTAGAAGAACTTTCTAAATTTTATAACCCAATAATGAAAACCAAGATTGAGGTATAAAATTCTTAAGCTTACTGTAAAATGAGGATAGACAGAGTATTTTCTTACAAGAAACCAAATATATAAAAGGAACAGTATGCTTCTGGTTAGTTTGTAGTTTGTTATGTTTTTTCTTGTGTATTTTTTTATGTTTGTTTCCTCTATGATGTCTTCTGGGGTCATTCTTATTTTGTAGCTATGATTTTATTTATGTATTTATTTGCTTTCCTTATCTATTGGTTTATTTTGCGCACTGTTTCTGTATTTTGCTATGCTGCCATGTTTTATGACATGAGTGTCATATTTGTTTCTTATGGTTTTTAAGTTGTAAAACTGACTTTTACTTCTTCAACTGAAACCAGCTAGTTTTGGCGAGGATTGGATAAAGTTGCTTCTTTCAAGAATATGCCTTGAAGACTCTGAATTGCCTGTACTTTTTTCTAAATTACGGTTTATGGATATTCCTGACGGTGAAGACACCAAGACAAAAGATGATCAGTTTACATCTGAACAAGCGTATCTTCTGCAAATCATATCGGAAATTTTGAACGAGCGAATCGGAGATGTTACTATTTCTCTGGATGTTGCATCGTTTGTTTATGGAATATTCAAGAAATCTATTGGGGTTCTTGAGCATGCAGTTAGAGGCAAGTCTGGTCTTCCCAGTGGCATTACTGAAGTTGATGTTCTTGGCTACTCCCTTACTATGTTGAGGGACATCTGTGCTCATGATAGTGTGAGAGGTAATGCAGAGGATACAGAAGTTGTTGATAAGTTATTGTCATATGGCCTCATTGAGTTGGTTTTTATTCTGCTTGGGGACCTTGAACCTCCAGCAATAATCAGGAAAGGAATGAAACATTCTGAGAATCAAGACGGTGCTAGTTCTTCCTCAAAACCATGTCCTTACAAGGGCTTTAGGAGAGACATAGTTGCACTTATTGGCAATTGTGTGTATAGAAGGAAGCATGTACAAGATGAAATCAGGAGTAGGAATGGAATTTTACTGCTATTGCAGCAGTGTGTTACTGATGAAGATAATCCTTACCTGAGAGAATGGGGCGTATGGTGTGTTAGGAATATGTTGGAGGGCAATGAGGAAAATCAAAAGGAAATTTCTGAATTGCAGCTGCAGGGATCTGCTGATGTGCCTGAAATTTCTGCACTTGGTCTACGAGTGGAAATTGATCAGAAAACTCGGCGCGCTAAGCTTGTAAATGTGAGTGGAAATTAATTAGAAGACTCGGTGCCCTAAGCTTGCAAATGCCCCATGAAATAATACTATAACTTGATTTTATGAATTCAACAAGGAGTTCAAGTTCATATTTTAGATATTAAACACCCTCTTGCCAATAATGACTGTTTCTCACTTCTTGTGGAGTTTGTTTCTTTTTTGCTCTTTGTAATGGTTCGTTGTGTTTTTTTTTTCTTCCTATGCCATATGGAATGGAACCACGATTTTGATTGTTTGGACCTGAGTTGGTATGTTTTCATCTTAAGCCTCCACTTGTTAAACAGGCTGGTGCTTATTGTATTGTGAGTTGTGACCTCAATTGAATGTTTTTCGCGTTGCAATTGATGTTAGGCAACTTGCAAATTTAACTTTCATTCTGGTTTTCTGTTTATTGTAATTTTTGTCTCTAAATTTTCATTTTTTTTCTTAATGATGAATGCTTTCGTGTATGCAAAATCTTAATGCCTGATACTCAATCAGGTGCCCAGCATAAAGCAATAGTTGTGCATAGATAGTTGATAATTTAAATAGGATGGTTTCAACTTTCAAGGATGTTAGGTGAAATATATGGAGGTCATGAGCATGGAACACTTTCTGTTTTTTAAAATCACTTTCTCTAAGTAGCTTTTGCATTGTTTCACGATCTCAGCATCTTGTTTTCTGTCCCTTGTTAATCTCACTAGCCTAATATTTTAGGTGTTATGAACTCAAAAACTTTGCTTAAAGCCTTAAACTATATGTTACTGGAGTCAGAATGTGCTTAGGAAAACTGGATCAAAAAGTGTCCTATGTGTGCATATTCAAAGATAACTTCTTTGTTAGGTTCTGATTTTTCTGAGACACAGCCTTTGATTGTCAGATCTATATACCACTTCAAACTCCTAATGCAAGTGCCAATTAGTGCCAATTTGTAAGGAAGGAAAATACCAAGAAGGGTTCTATAAATGGCTAAAGTAATTTCAATTGGAATCCACACGAACATGCAGAAAGTTGCTGAGGGTGTAGGCAAGAATGCTAGTCTTCCATCATGAAATACTAATGGCTCTGGATATTTGTACCTTGGCATCACTGAGTTTTGACTATTTTTTCCTTCACTGTTCATCACATAAGCTTCCTGTCATAATCATGCATCTAGAATTAGACATAACACATCAACATGATCTAAAACAGATGTACTTCATTTTTGTTGTCAGGTTAATATTTGTTTGTTAGTTCATTTACTAACATTTCAAGTTCAACACATCTTTTGATTATTAAATCTTGCTTCACGATTGCAATCTAGCCCAATTTTCACATTGCAACTCCATGAGTACTTAGCTGATAATCAAAGTTAGAATAGTTGTTTATCAGGTACCTTTTGCAGTATGTCTTGAGTCTTGACTTATATTCAAATTCAAGGTGCCTACATTAATTAATTTGGATTTTCTATATGGAATTGCTCATTTTGTATGCACATGAAGTAGAAATGGGAGAGGGAAAGGTTGGTGAAACAGAAGCAACGTGCGGATATGTTAGAAGAGCATGTTATTTATTTTTGGACAATTTACTTGTTAATGAATAACAAGGAAATTCTTTTCCCTTCAAATCCTTATGAGGTGCTAGTATTTAACTATGAGCAAGCTGAATTGACTTCTGTCTTGAGACCAAAGTAATTTTGAAGCCTGACAAGCTGAATTGTGTGAAAGTATTCTTAATGGTCTTTACTGCACAAATCAAAGCGCTAAGTTAGAAAAATTCATATATTTGATGATTGAATGATTGAAGTATGACAACTTAAGTTGGACTGGGCACAGTGCCAGATCTTGCCCAAAATATTGGGGGAGCACCAAATATTAACTAAAATATTATAATTGAAATCCAAAAAATGTCACCACACAACAACTCCAACACAAAATTAAAGTTCAATTATACTATCTACCAACTAGTACAAATATCATTTCTCGTGGAAAAATAGTTAATATGAAAGACACAATCTCTAAAAACATAGAACATAACCTTTCCAAATTGGCAAGGAAACTACACTGTCATATAATCATGTCATACTTGTAGCACCATGAATTACAAAACAAGTAGCATTCCACATTAAGTATTAACTATATATACACAAAAACAACACTTTTTATAGGAAAAGTTTGCTTGTATAATAATCAAGAATCGGTCTGTAGTTTTGTGAGTTAATCCTACGAAAGGAAAAAGAATAACCTGTAAAGGTATTTGACTATACACTATGTGTTTCTGTAACTATCAACCATTTCAAAATTTTCTATTTTTTAATTTACATCTCATCCTAATGGCTAGTAGAATGTGACAAACTCAAAGTAATCATCAGTTCCTCAAATGGTAAGATTCTCCTTCATGGCAAGAAAAGATCCAACAATTTTTCCTCCGACATCAGGGAACTCTTCATGACCGGGAAGTGATCTGACTTTCCCCTTTCGATCAACGTCTACAGGGTACTTTAGTAGATGCCCTCTCATCTCAGTCACATCATTTGCTGCAAATTGCTTCCAGTTCATTTCACCAATTGCTCTAACCTTTCGCACGCATTCAAGGCTCTCAGGTTGCAAGAAGCAGTCATCAATTGTTCCAGTATGTTCTGCCCAAAGTGACATCCTATATCCATGGATCTACATAGTATAGTTCACAAAGAATTTCTGTCAGATTATAGTACATGTTAGATGGATTCAAACTTCAAAATATATATGCAGAAAAATAAAAATAAAAATCAAAGAGATGCCAATGAAAACTATAAGGCCAAATCTTTAAGAATGATTTAGAGGTAAATGGTCTGTCTTTAGAACAAATACACAACATGATTTTATGGTATTGATTGATTTATGTAGTGGATTCCACCTAATTGAGAAAATTTTGGTGGGTTGTTATTGTTTTTGTACCATATGCCTTATCTCTCAAGAAGAGAATATTGTCTGATTACAAATAAAAAGAGAATTAAGTGCATGGTTGTAAATATTAATTTTTATATAGTTATTGACCATTGCATGGTTATGCATATAAAACCTAATTCAAACTACAGAAAAAATAATTGTGATGATCGGTCTTTTTATTTCTGATTATTTCTGATGGTAGTAATTTGTCCTCTGCATTTAAGCATTGGTTTTGATGGCTGTGAGCTATATCACCCTAACTTGTTAACACTATTGGAACTTAATGAACGAAGATTCAAACTGGTATTTTCACATGACTAATAAATATTTAATGTTGTTTTGCAACTTCAACTTTTCTGCTTCAATGCCAAAAGTGAAACAAGAAATTGGTTGTTTAGCAAAGAAAGCGAATACTAGTTACCATCAATGTAAAACAATATTCTTACTTGTCCAAGTGGATTGGAATGTTTTCTTGCCCAGGTATGATGAGGTTGGTATGCTCCCATTGCAATCTCACTGTCCCTTGTTCCTTCCATAGAGCGTTGGTTAATGTTCGCTGAGCCCACTATCACATATTCATCATCAACTATCATGCCTTTTGAATGAACATATATCATGAAACGTCGACTATTTCGACTATTTGCCTGGAAAGAAAGCACCACCATACAAAACAATTACCAGTCGATTCACTCAATAGTAATGATTGTATGTCATGAAAAACAAAATCATGATTTCATAAAGAGCGTAAGGAATATTTTCTGGGGTGTTAGTGACATACTTGTGGACTATTTGCTGGGGGAGGATTTCCCGACACACTGATATTTTCGTAGATATTTATGGCCTCTCGATTACCAAGACAGAAAAAATTCAAATAGTCTTGCACAGAGAATGCTGCTTCAAGCCCAGCTTCAACCAAAGCCTTTGAAATTGTCTCATACATCATTTGCATTGTTTTGTTCTGCAAAAAATTTAAAAATAATTCCAGATTAACATATGCATTATTGACCAAGTACTGAGTAGCGGTAGCATAACCTCTCTTTGAAATTATGCAGCCAAAACAATTGAACAGTTAAGCCCTACCAATCATTTGACATGCCAAAAAGACAGTTTATGAAAATTAAGAGTCCAATTTCATTTTTCTTCCAAAATTCACAGTAGTTTGGGATGATGACATAATAATAATAATTAAATGCCAAACAATTCAAAATTCAATCAAATCCTTGCCAAGTTTTTTATATTCATATTGGGATTCAATTTGAACCGTACCTGCCAGAATAGTATCCTTTGTGTGGCAGCACCCGTTGGAACACCTTCTGGCCACATTGGAATTACTATATAAACTGCAAACCTCTCATTTGCTTTAATCTTTTCCGCAATCTTTAGAGCAATTTCCATTGGAATTAAATTATTAGCGCCTGCCAAAACAGAATCTAGCATAAATTAAACATATTGGATACAGGCTTTGGGTTATGTATTCATACCAAAGCTCATATACTTTTAAAAATATTAGTATAGTACCAGATGTAAATAGTGAAATATAAGCAGTTTTTGTATGCAAAAAAGAGGAGTATCATACCAAGGTCTTTATGTTGACTCCAATTGTAAGAAGAGCCGATGAAATATTGATTCTCTATATAAATGTAATGCTGTGCAGCACGAATAGCCTTCACGTATGCTGTATGTATGCTCATGTCAATCAGCACGTTCTTCCCACATACAAGGTTCTGCAAATATCCAATAACAAATTACCTTCTCATACACAAGTTGGTTGATGTTTGATGAATTGAAATCAAACGCGAATAAGAAAAATTGAAGCAAAAAGCTTTTGTTTACCTTGCCAGTCGCCTCTCTTGGGTCTTTTGGAAATCCCTTAACAGAACTTGAATCAATTGAGCGAAATATCTACATTGCAAAGTAAAAATAATCAATAATTTCTTTTTCGAGAAAAAAAAGAGGAAATAATACTTCTAGAAAATCAAAATATCTATAGAGTATGAAATAGGTAATTACCTGAACATGCCATGATTCAGGATCATTCTCACCACTAGGAGTGTCATTAATGCCAATAACATCTGGAATTCTTTCCAGTCTGAGTAAAGCATCATCATATGAAATTTTCAACTTCTTTATCCCCTGTGGTTTTGAAGCTTTTAACCAGCGCTCCTCAAAGTTAGTTAAGACATCATAAGCTGCCGGACCATCAATTTTAGTATGCAAATCATGCCATGGCTCCCTTGGACAACCACCAGTGTTACCCTGTTATGAAAAATAACTTGTATCAGCAGAATAATTGGTCTTCTTTCTCTGCTTACTGGTTCCACGATACAGATTTAACCATGATTTTATTTTATTTTTTGAGGGAGGGAGGCTTTAAGCATGATTTAAATTGCATTTAGATGTACAATTTCGGACAGGTGAATATAAATAATTTTTTTATAATAGGGTTAAAATCTCATAGCAGTAGTAGTTTTTTTAATTCAATGCGCGTAAGACTAACTCATACAACAACATATACTCAAAAAATCTCTTTAATCTGCCCCACATAAGAATGCAATAATCATATTATTCTTTATGCTTTAACTTCCTCAGGAGCTACTAAAACTTAGAATCATTTATTTTTTTGCTATTTTTTCATAAGTTATTCCATCAATACCTAGTTTACCAGATAATCAGATGGATAACTGTAATTAGTTTTGATCTTGCTACAATGTGGAGTCTGAAATAAGAGATTACCGTGAAAGTTGGGTTGTGGTAATCATCCTTATGTATTGTTTGTAATGTCTTAAAGAGAGGATGCTGGGGAGTATCGTATCGGCCATCACATAAATCAAGTCCACCAACAAATGCTACAATTTTTCTTCTGTTATTTCCAGCATCAGCATCCACAATTACAGTTTTCTGATGATGTGTATATATAGTTCCAACTTCCTGACAAGAAGACAGAGAAATTAAATGTTGGACTTTGAAACCAAAACTGTAGAAATATTAGACATAGTGTACATGTACATAAATGCATGAACACATATTTATGTTAATGTAAACTTAGAAGTTAGAGTTTATAACTAAATGTATACTCTTAAGTATTAGACATAGTGTACACATCCATGAGTGCATGAACACACATTTATACATGATGAGCATATGCAACTGCCAAATATAAATGATAATTTACAAGTTTAAATCCCAATAATGCAAGGTTTTAAAGAATAATTGAATAATAAAAACCAGCATTTCATCAAAATTTGTTGAGAATTGAGCATGATTAATAATATATATTTAAATTAGTAAAAAAGTTGTCAAATCTAACCCTTTGCTTGACCCAGCTATGTCGTTTTCCAGCACTACGAGGACAAAGCAGCACATGAACTGATGAGTGCTTGAAAAACCGCCTAGTTTCCTCATCATGAGTTGCCATCACACCATCCTTAATGTATAGCCAAAGATTTTCACATAATTAGAACTAAAAGAGAAAATCATAAATAGTATACTTGTGTTAAAAAAAAAACTAAAAGAAGCAATCAATCGCATAGATCTTACACAAAATAAAGTAAACGTTAGTTGACACACAGAAACATTAGTTGATACAAGAATGGAATTGCTTGTTCACTTATTTTTCTCCATTACCAATTAGATAAGGGCAAGAACAAGTGAATTGTTATGTTTATGAATATTACAAGCCAAAGTTATAAAATGTCTCAAGTCTAAACGTGAACAGGTTTTCAAGATATCGAGCTCAGGTATAGTAAGGACAGCCGTCGATAAGATAAACAAAGTTCAAAAAGAGATAAATAATGTACTGGTGACGACAACGTGAAGCAAAGACGAGCACACTGCATGAAATTGGCAATCAAATCCTACCAGCCATTCCAAGCACAGAAATGAAAGCATATATAACAAAAAAATTGCACGACTTACTGTTTTATAACCCAAAATACTTCTTGATGTAGGATCATCCCAAATAAGGAGAAGCACTCTTACTCCTTCTTGTGACTTTGTCTTCAGAAGATCACCTAAGGTATAATCGGAACTGTAGCCGGCATCCCTTATCAACCTAACTTTGTGCCACACCGACCATCCTGTAATATATATCAAGCGGCGAGCTTGACTTATGGCATCAAATATGTCATGCCAACACTTTCCATGCACATAAAACATCCCACTATCAAGCAACACATTAGGGAGGCTACCATCTGGAACATGAGCATCTTGATATAGAGTAACATTTCCCCCTTTCCTCAAAGGAAAATAAGTGGCAGGAACACCAATATATTCAGGCCCTGCTCCAACTCCTTGATGATAAAAGCTCAATTGCTCCATTGGGATGTACTGAATGGATAGGCTCAGCACAGCACCTTGCTTATAAGGCTTCCCATTATTATTCAGTATAGGGTAAGTTCCTTCAACTATTGCCCCTGAGTATATGTGTTCCACTGGAATCGCCACAATACCAATGAGCTGTGAACCCACAACATCACTGTCTTTAACCAAAAAGTGCACTTCAGCAGCGTTATGTGCAACAGGAACATAGAAGTGTTGACTCCAAACAGGGTTTTCAGAATTGCTAATCACAAAAGTCCTCCCAATTACCGCATTTGCCACTGAAATCGAAACATAAGGATCACTAGTAATCTTCTTATTCATTGTTCCTTCAATTTTATTGCTCACACTACCAGGTAATTTACCGAACATATCCCCCAGCGTTTTGTGGAACATGTCCATATTTGGAAGATTTTTGGCTTCATGAACCCATATATCTAAATTTCCATGAAGGAGCAAAAATCTCAAGGACCCTTTATTCTGAACCGGAACAATCTGCATGCTCTGACTATGCATTGATCCGTTAAACGAGCCAGAATAATCCGAAAGTCTACCTGAGTTCACCCGACTCGGGTACGACGACCCCCAACCGGAGAAGGAGTTATTAGAATGTCCATAAAAATCTTCCTTCTTTTGTTGCAACTTTGATACCGAAATCGAATGCATAAAAGGTTGACCTGCAGCTGCAGGAGCTGGAGGCGATGCAGGAGGAGTTGGCTGGTTACCAGACAACCTAACATTGTTCATTAGATCATCCAAACGCGGATAAGCAGACGGCTTAGAATTATCACCACCGCTAGTTTGTGATACTCCACCACCTGCCGTTGAACTTGATGTATCTGGCCAGTAAGGACCAGAGAAGCTATTATGACGTGAATGAAGATCGGGACGGTCTTCACGAGGAGTATTTTGTTGATAATAATAATACTGAGAGGATGATCCCTGTTGTAATAAGCTAGCATGGTGTGAGTGTGAAAGGGAATGTTGAGGAGGACTATGATGACTCCCTGGAGGAACATGATAAGGATAAGAGGGTGGGGCTGAGGGTACTAATTGATGAAGAGGAGCAGGTGGAGGGTATGCATAATCAAATGGGGCAGTAGAATTGGATGATGATGATGGTGGTGGTGGTGGTGGTGGTGATATAGGATAGGAAGAATAGTTGAAGGAATGTGAAGAAATGTAAGGATATGGATAAGGAGGAGCATGATGAGTGTGAGAATGTGCATATGGATCTTGAGGTGGATATGGTGGATGAGGGTGAGGGTGAGGATGAGGGTTAGGGTTAGGGGGGTACATATAAGGGTTTGGATACCTATATGGATAACCATAGTTATTATCCATTAAACACTATATTCTCAATCCTTGATGATGAAATGTACTAATAAAAAACTAAAATTTGGATTCTTAAGACATGAGGATCATTGAAAACATCATTAGATTGGAACAATACAAGCAAGAACAATGGTAATTGGATTAGAATTAAACACTATTCTCAATCCTTGATGATAAATATAGTAAAAGAAAAACTGAAATTTTGATATTTAATATAAAAGGGTGATAGAAGAAACGATGAAATTGGAAGAATATAAGCGAGAATGATGTAATTAGGATCTGAAATTGTGTGTTGAGTTTGATGAGAAAGAGAAACTGTAGAAAATATGGGAAATTTGGAAGATGAAGATTAAAAATGAAATTGAAAATAGTGGAAATGGAATAAAATGAAGGAATTTAGGTGAAAGATGAGATTGTTGTCGTCACCTTGGTTTGAAATTACGACGAAGATGAAGAAGAAGATTCGTTAAGACATGAACGGAAGAACAAGTAGCTGTGTTTTTGTCAGCAGTCGACGACGCGTGCAATGTCAATGTCCCACGTGGAATACCCCGCACGACAAAGTTACGTTATAAATTTCGATGTTTTTTAATGATGTCACACTACAAGACAAAATGTGATCATTTACAAAACCATTTATATTTACTCCAGCTCTTTCAGGATAAACTTTGAATTTAACTTTATCTTTTTACCACATTTTTGTTAAAATATTTTTTTCCAAATAATATTTCATATTTATGGATTATGTCCTATCTCTTGCGTCAAAAGATTATTTTTATATTTTAAAATTTATGAACACGTATTTTTAAAAAGTACTAGTAAATTTATTTTAAAAAATTGTATAATTATTACCCTATCAATTGTATTTTCAATACAATTTTTTTTAATATAACTCTTAGACAATGTTTTTAAAATACTCATTAACTAGATCTAAAAATTACTGAAATAATATCTTAAAAAAAATAATGCCATCATGTTACTAGTCTTTAGAATAGCAATGATGGATGGCAAAGCAAGGGCTGCTGAAATCAAACAACAAGAATGGGAATGGAATTCTAACAATATCTATGAGAACAGCACTATTTAAGGGAAGCGACATCAAGGATTGAAGTAGGTAGTGAGTGACAAGTGAATGAGAAGAATCTCTTCCTTTCCCTATTTGGAATTCTGTCCTCTCTCCCGTTTTTTCTTCACCCATCCTTGGATTTTATCTTTTCTAATAAGTGCCTTATGAGGAAATGGAATAGCTACACACTTCGGTCATTATTATAAGCAAAGTCAACATTTTAGATTTATTTATTAAATTATGTATATGATATATAATAAAAATCATATACATCATTAATCGAATGAATTTAAATATAAATTTTTATTTATAATAATAATCGGAGTGTGTGCTTGAAAAATATTATGGACTTACTTTTTTTTATTTTTATCAAATAGTTTAATTATTAGGCTTACACATTAAAAATAGAAAATTTTAGGTTTAAACCATGTTCTCTTCGTTTCAAATGTTGATAAAACTACCAATTAAATTGTATTTACAGGACAATATTTTATACTTAATATTATTGCAAGTCAATAAAAAGTTTTTTATTTACTCTTACACATTATTCCTCATCCTACATTTGTCTTCATAATTTTTTTTTTGAGAGAATAAAAAAAAAGATGAATTTAGATTTGCGTTATTTGAACATTAACATATAAATTCATGATATTTTGAGATATATTTGTGTAGGAATTTTTTTGATTCAATAAAAATGATGAAGATTCAAAGGAAGATGATGAACATGTTCATCTTATTTCTGGATTTTTTTATTTTTAATAAAAATAGTATATTTTTAAAAATAAAATTATGTATTTTTTAATAAAAAAAATTAGAAAAAAGATTTATATGTGCTTTTATGAGATATAAAAGACAATTGACCAAAGTGTTACAAATAAATAAGATAAATGATCCTTAATATAATTTTGCCTTAATAATAATAGTAATAATATTTGATCCAACAAATTTCTTTAGTTTTTAACAAAAACAAAAACAACATTTTTCAGTTGAGTGATCATAGTATATCAGTTGGTTGCATGAATGGATTAAACTTCAATATTCTTTAGATAGCGACAATGTCTGCTAAAGTAAGAACTTAGAACCTATTCTAGAATGCAGTGGAAGTTATTTCACTACCATTGCAACTTGCAAGGTATAACCAAAAAATTTAGTAAGAGAAACTACAATATTTTGTACATAAAAAAAAAAAAAAAAATCCTTTTAGTTTTTTGTTGCATTGGAGTTGTGCGACATGGATAATGAATTTTAAGTCTGAATCAAAATAAAATTTATGATAAATAGAAAGTGTACAAATGAATCATTCCAAACAACAATGAAAACAATTGGCAAGGAGAAATTATAAATTACCCTTATGATACTACAATTTTCAACAATAATGTAATGTAAGATCAAATAAATTTCATTCTTTCTTCTCTGAGTAGAATGATTTTTCACTATTGCCATGTCACTGCAATAGGACTTCTAACCTTATATTTGCCTGATACCCAAATGATTGATCCAAATGATGAACCACCAATAACTCTACCTTTTCCAACTGCCAAAAATGTAACTTTATAGCTTAATTTCTGACCCAATTTTTCAAACTTCAATGTCCTTGGTTCAACATTAACAACAACTCCATGAGGTTCTAAAACTTCAACAACATAAGCACTTTGTGATTTTCCAACATTTGTGACAACTCTTTTGTATGTCACATTATGTGTTGTTTTGCTAAACAAAACAGAAAATGAAGGATAGTTCAAGTCACCAATTTGAAAAACTGGTTTCTTAGAACATTTGAAGTTTGTTTTTGTCAATATAGTAATCTCTGAAGAGGTAAAATTAAGGCTGCAAAAATAATTCAAGTAGTCTTTGGTGTTAATATCATAGACTAATCCAGGATCAGAAGCACTTTCTGGATTAACATGTCCTGAACCAAATGCAAAAGGGTTAGCAGGAGCTGAGTTATTTGAAGCAAGGTCGGAAATTGGAAGTTTTCTATTGTTCAATGTGTAAGCTGTTGTCATAAGAGATGATTTGATCATTGCAGGTGACCAATCTTTATGAACTGATTTAATCAACGCGGCTACGCCGCTAACATGAGGACAAGACATTGAGGTACCAGAAACAATGTTGAATAGTACTCTTCTTTTGTCACTTTTGATCATACTTGGACTAGTTTTTGATGGCCATGCAGCTAAGATGTTAACACCAGGTGCAGTTACATCTGGTTTGATAATATCTTGTGCTATTATGTTTGGTCCTCTAGAAGAAAATGCTGCCACTATTGGTGCAATGTTACCATACCTTGTTCCTAGAAATGAAATTGAAGCTGTTGGTTTTTTAGTAGTGTTAAGGTAGATTCTAATAGCTTTACCTGCTGAAGCACCTAAGGAAGTAGCTGGCAAAATGTGAGGATCAGAAAGAAGCTCTTCACCTTGATTTGCTGAGTTGAGTAGTATCATTCCATATCCACCTGAATTTTTAACTTCTGCTCCTTTTTCAGTTCTACCATTGATTCCTCTTTCACAAACAACTATTTTTCCAAAAACAAGTTTTTTATCAAGTGAGTTTTTTGTGCAGAATATTGCCTCTCTCTTTTTACCTGCTGTTTTTCCATACACAAGTGGAAATTGTTGGTTTGGTTGGTTTTTTCCCTGGTACAAAGATGTGCCTTCAAAAGTTTTTGAGTTTCCAAGTTTCACTTTTGTTGGAAAAGTTCTGTCAATGTAGCTAGCAGCAACTGTCATGATCCACGGTGCGCCATTTCCAACCGTTGATGCAAAAGGGCCTGAGTTGCCTGCTGAGCAAGAAACAAAAACACCGTTTTTCGTTGCTCCAAATGAAGCTACAGCAATACTATCATTATAAAATGGTTTTGGAATGCTTCCTAAAGATAGTGAAAGTACATCAACACCATCAGAAACTGCTTGATCCATAGCTGCTAATACGTCTGAATTTGCGCAACCAGAAAGCCAGCATACTTTATACGCTGCAATTCTTGAAGTATACCTCATTCCACTTGCTGAACCTCTAGCAAGTCCAAAAATGTTAGCATTTTTCACCACATTACCGGCTGCGGTCGAGGCAGTGTGTGTTCCATGTCCTTGAGAGTCTCTAGCGGAACGATAGTCAGTTGTTTCATTGATTTTTCCGATGAATTTTTCGTACCCTCTGAAATAGTATCTTGCACCAATAAGCTTCTTGTTACAATTTGAGGGTGAGAATTTTGTGCCTTGCTCACAAAAACCTTTCCAACGAGGAGGTACTGGAGAAAAACCTGAGTCTTTGAAACTGATGTGTTCAGGCCATATTCCGGAATCAAGGACACCGATGATCACATCTGAGGCCAAACTTGGAGCACTCCAAAGTCCATTTCCATTAGTTAGACCAAGAAATTGGGGTGTGTGAGTTGTGTGGAGGGTTGATATTTCATCAGGTATGGCTGAAAGAAAACCATCAACTTGGTTTAAGTGTTTAAGTTGTTTCTCAGAAAGTGTGGCTGCAAAACCAAACATGTTGGTTTCATAGGCATAAAGAAGCCGAGGTGAAAAACTCTCTTCTTCTTCTTCTTCACCTTCTACTGAAGCTTGAGAAATGAAATCAATGATTGATTCAGACCATGGTTTTGTGCTGTCTTGAGAATGAATTGAGGCTTTGATTTTGGTCTTATCCATGTGTACAATATATGTTTGCTGTGCCGAGAGAGCAGCTGAATTTGTCACCATAAGAGCCAGGAATAGAAAGACTATCCTGAAGATCATGATGCCTGCAAGGAAATGAAGAGAGGAACAATTCATGGCTAGCGTTAGGATCTAAATATATGCAAAAGAATTAATCTTCTCATGCAACAAAAATAAAATAGGAAAAAGTATTACCATTTCAAAACTTCTATAGATCACACTTTTCTTTGCCAGTTTTTGCTCATATTGTATGAGAAACACATCACATAACTAAAAAAAACAGTGACAGATTTAAAGACCAAAAATGTCAAACCGGTTACTAACATTAGCAACTGGTGGTTTAGTGACATTTTTCAAATCAGTCTCTAAATCATTAACAAACTCATTTAAAAGTTGATTTGGAGACCGATTTAGCGAACGATTTCAAAAATCAATCGCTAAATTGTCACTAAATCATTCGCTAAATAGTGATTCGTTAGTAGATACTAGTCAGTAGCTAATCTTAGAATATTATGTACTATATGCAATAGTTCAAAAGAAGCACATTTTGCTTGTTACATGTATAACATACTAGTATAACTGTGCAGACAAACTATGCAAGGCAATGAGATAGAGAAACTATACAGAAAGATTGAAGTAGTGGTTAGTACCTATGCTGGACATAGCACAAGACAAAGAGCAAATGCTTTCAGGATAAGGAATAATGCTAATAATCTCAAAACATCAAATCTTAAATAAGCTCAAAAAGTGAAGGTTTTAAACTAACTTTTTACATATGCTCATTGCTATTAAAGAAAATAGTTGTTACCTTCTCTTTACTTTTCTTCTACTTCAAGACTGCATTTCTCAGCAATTCAAAGATCTCGAAATGTATATATAGAAAGTCTAACTATGTGGCATAATGGCATTGGCTATCAAATATAGCAATACCTTTCTCCAGTCTGTACCTAATAATTATAGTAATCACTTGTTTCTAGTTTTACTTTTATATCACGCTTCCATTTTTAGAACCTTTTTTAAGTTTTCATCATGATATTGTAAATTTGTAATTATAAGATTGTTTTGACTAGTATATACCTAAAAGATTAATTAGAATATAGAAGTGTGTCTCTTGAGATAGCAATAAGAGACATGTCATTCATAATGTCCTACATGTAAGCTTTATTTTATTTGGTCAGCACCTTATTTTGGATTAATTGGCTGGGTCCCTTAATGCTCCAAGTGGGGCTCTTGTTTTAATGTAAGCATTTGATGATATACTAGTACTGGTGAATCATATTTCGAATTTCTAAAGCCAGATGTGTTAGTACTCGACAATTCCATCAATAGGGTTGTCTTTAGTGAAAAAACCTTAGATTTTGATTGTTCCCATAAAAATAATATTAATTACATTTTTTTTTTGAATGGTATGTTTGGATAAACAACATTTATTTAGAAAATTTGAATAAATTAATTAATTAAAAATTTATTGAATAAACACTTATATTATTTTTATAAATGAAATAAGGTTAATATTTTTTTATTTACACTGTAAGTTGTTTTTTAAAAATCTAATTACAAAGAGCTTATTAAAATAAGTCGAAAACAACTCATAGGCATGTCGTAAGCAATTTTTTTTATAATTTCATTCGATAACTTTCATAAACTTACCATATAAGATATCATACCCTAAATCTATATTCAACAACATACTAATAAGCATGGATATCTTTTAGGCTTAAATGCACTTTTCACCCTCTATGTTTCAAAAAGTTGCGATTTTTGGCCCCCTTTAAAAAAAATGGATATTTTGACCCCTAACTTTTGGACCTCTTTTGATTAGCTGATTTTATGTCAATTTCTCAGTCTCTGATGGTGTAAACTGACATGTGGATAGAAGGATGCTGAAAAGTTGAGTCCAAACTTGCATGGTGTCCAAACTGACATGATAAGTGGAGTCCAAACTGATAAGTGGATCCTTCTTTAGGGGGGCCAAAAGTTACACCATGCTAGTTTGAACTCCACTTATCAGCATCCTTCTATCCCCATGCTAGTTAACACCATCATAGACTGAGAAATTGTCATAATCTCCATCAAAATCAGCTAATCAAAAGAGGGCCAAAAGTTAGGGGGTCAAAATATCCATTTTTTTTAAAGGGGGCCAAAATCGCAACTTTTTAAAACATAGGGGGTGAAGAATACATTTAAGCCTATTTTTTATGGACATTGAATGTAACATTATGGGATGCTAACGGATCAAGGGACTTCATATGACAAGCTTGCCAATTTATTCTAAGTTAGTTGAATCACATGGAAGTTTGTTTCAAACTAAGGGGTGTAGGGCCAAAGAGCTTAGAATACTTGTGGATTGGAAGATAACACAATTGAAGTTTTTGAATTTTGACATCTTCTCATTAAAATGTTCACATTTTTCTATCATGGGCTAGCTAGTGTTTATTAATACTGTTGCCAATGTTCATTGCTAGGGTTCACATTATAATGTCAATTGTCACACACATAGCTACCTATAATGTTCACATTATTATTGCCAATGTTCTTAGGAGCTTTGTGTCAGTTATGAAAGAGGCGTTGTTGTTAAGGAACCACCACTTTGAGACATTAAGGTATGGTTGGCAACAATTTTATCATTTGCTGCACTCATTGAGATTTTGAGACCACATTTGTGCACATATGCTATGATCATTACATTGTGGCTTGTGACATCTCAAACGTTTGTACTTTGAGTCCAATTTAAGGCACTCTTATTTTCTCTGTATATGCTTTTCTTCATTTGAACTTTTCCAAGTCCATAAATTGTATACCGTTATTGGAATTGCCTAGAATTATTTTAATCTTGCAAGACATTGCCAATATAGTTTTGCATTTTAAACCAAAATGTTACCATAGTTTTTGAATGCATCAAAATTACAAAAATATTCTCAAGCGTGTCTTTTATTAATAATTTGGGAGACCAATTTGACTAACAAAAAATACATCTGAGAACCAAACTAATTAATAATAGACTTATTTTAAGATCAAATTGGTTAATGAGAAACTCATTTATCTAGTGACGGTGCATCACGCACTCAAGGACCAATATAGTTATTTACTTATTGTAATATTGTATATCATATGATTCCATCCAAATTTGTTAAAAAACATCAATAATAATTAATTGACTTTAAATGAATGTATGTAAAAAGAGGGGCATTTTTTTTTAAGGAAAAAAGAGAGGCGTCTTATATACTTAGATTATAATGGAGTACGAGAAAATGTAAATACAGGCAACCTTATCATGTGAAGGAACAAGATATTTTCACCAATAAGATCCGTGAAAACTAATGTATCACACACTCCAACTAGATCACACCAATAATCAAAAGTTTGACTGACCCATATTACTTCGATTAAACACATCAAATGATGAATGTTTTTAAGTTAGAAAGATTGATCAATCTGAATCCTTCCAAGTATGATTCATGAAGCTGAAGCGTGAGAAACAAGAAACAACATGCATATTTCCTCCGATCTCATATATAAACAAATATTTTTTTCTTTAGATTTATTAAATAATTGATGTATTTAATTTATAGTATAATAGGATATATCAATTGTTTAATGAACCTGAAAAGAGAAAAAAAGATTCCTCTCTTATATATGAGAGCGGAGAGCACTCCCCATCGTGTCTGATTGACATCCATAATCAGGAGCACAAATTGAGATACATTGTTTTGACGGGGGTTTTAAATTGTGGTTTATGATCGTGTTTCAATCCTTGATATCACCAAAAATATTAGTTATATCTTATCAAACAAAAGTATCACTAAACACAAGAGTTAAGACCGACAAATCTTCCTTTTTTGGAACAAATACTTATTAACAAAAAATAATAATACTATTTTCCGTCAAAAATCACGGTTTATACGACGAAATGGTCTTCATACTAATTAGCATTATGCTACAAAAAATCAATCGAATGTGATTGATGCAGCCTCAATTGTATTTGCATTGCCGACACTAATACATCAATTTTTTTTTTGCCGTGGCTCAAATCTCGGTCACATAACTTCTTTTAAAACCCTAATTAATTTTGATAGACCCCATTAATAAACACTTAGTTAATATGTTATCTTTTCTTCACTCCATTTATATATGGTTAACCATAAAGTAAAAATTATTTCTGAAGGAGGTGTTTCTTGTTGAAAGGAGAAATAAATCAATAAATGCTCTATATGACTCATGAACAACCTTGTTCTAACAACAAGGACACATTCACGTGTTCAAATTAATATAGTTGTTACAAGGAATGGGCAAATAGTGTTCACAAAAGTACATTGAAATTTAATTTAATCAAGTACTTATAAAAAGTGTTTAAGGGCCTTATAAAAAGACATTTTTTTATTTGATACTTGGATTAGATACAGACATATCATCATGAAATGTACCTAATCATTCTATAAACAAAATGTCAACATTTTGCAAAACAAGGACTATGGAATAGGTTACTATACAAATGCAACCTTATGGTTTGTAAATAACTATAGGACTCCTAACAATGTAACGTGGACTTCTCCATATAAGTAAACCTGAAAGAATCTCCATACTTGCAATAGATTTAACTTTCACAATTACTTTGAAGCTTCTCTTCTGCATTTTTCTATCAAAACTAAGGAAACTAGGCTTCACTGTGATTTCAACTCCTTTTGGTGATCTAATAGTAGCATTGTAGATAATTGGAATAGGACCTACATTGGTCACTGTTCTTCTAAAAACTCCAACTTGTGTGTCTTTCTTGCTTTCCAAGCTAAGTTGCATGGTTGGATAGTTGATAGCATCATGACCAAGTCCAGGAATTAAAGTGGAGCAATTTATAGGAGAACCAACTAGTGCTGATAAACTTGAACCCTTGTAACCTTCATGGCATAGGAATTGGATATAGCCAAGGTCATCCATGTCGTAGATTAAACCGGGACTCACAGCTCTTGTTGGGTTTAGTTGACCAGAACCAAAAGCAAACTCTGCTTCATTGTTAATTCTTTTGCTCATAGGTTTGGCTTCACAAAGATTGTAAACAAGTTAGTCATGTCAAATTGTGAATTATGAGACGTGAACAATTCAACTAAAACAAGTGTAAATAAACTTTGGATCAGTTTGTACACGATTAAAAAAAGTGACATTTAGTTATTTATCAACATTACGTTGGTCCGAGTGGAACTGAACTCAGATCTTTTAAGCAAGGTCTCGGGTTCAAGTCTTATGAATGAAAAAACATAGTTGGGAATGTGGCTAGCCAGAATCCTTGACGGATATTAGTCATTGGCAAAGTCGGTATATACTTCGCACCAATATGGTTAAAAAACAATTGATTTTTTTTTAAGTAGAACAGGAGCTACATTGTGTTTGTTTAGGGTCACAATAACCAATTTTTTTCATCTTCTTTGTCATCCATCACACTCGTTATAGTCGTTTTATTTTTTATATGCTGCTCAAAATAGTTTTTCACTATAATCAGACTGAAGAAAATTTTTAATATGATTATTTTTAAAATTGAAAATGATTTAGAGTGATTTTTATTATTTTAAAAAATATGAGACAAACATGTTAATCTCACCAGTGGTGATAATTGCAGATCTGATTGCAGCAGGAGTCCAATTGGGATGAAATGACTTCACATATGCTGCTACACCAGCGACATGAGGACATGCCATGGAAGTTCCGGATATTATAGAAAATTCTGAAAATTGTGTATCCCCTGCCAAACCAGTGAGTGATTTTCTAAGAGTATAAGATGCCAAGATGTCTATGCCTGGAGCTGCAATGTCAGGCTGCATCATATACATTATAAAACACCTTCAGTTCATTAAAAGTTTGAAAACTTGCAAGTTGCAACTATATATTAGTACCTTGAGAAGATGTTTGGATCCTGGATTTGGTCCTCTAGATGAGAATGTAGCAGTAAATGGAGCTAACACTTTTTCTTCATGGCTCTTGTATATCACTGCTGATGGTGACCTTGGTTGAACAAGAAATTCATGTAAAAATGATTTTTGTGTATAACTATTTATATATAAGCCTGGAAAATAGCTGTGAACAGCTTATAGACATGTCATAAGTTGTTTCCATAAGTTCTCCTAAGCAGTCTTAGAAGGCTTATACTTGTCGATAAGCTCAAGTAAGTCAATCCAAACAGACCCTAGGTAATTATTATTAATCTCAAAAGTCATTAAGAGAACAAACAAGAGCATGTTTTTGTACCTTGTAGATTTGATATAATTGGTAATAGTTTCACCTATGCTATGATTGACAATAGTAGCAGGAGCTATTGAAATTTGAGCAACATCAGGATAACTGTCATATTCTATTACACTACCAATTCCTCCAATTTCTTTTACAGTAGCTTCAGTGCCCCATGATCCTATGCAGTAAACAAGCTTTCCCTTCACCTTACTTGCTTGTAAGGAGCCTGAGTTGCAGAATCTGTAAATGCATTTAATTGTTCTTTGTTATTTTTTAAACCATTTACTAGTTCTTATTGAAAAACAAATGGAAAATTACTTAGCATCTTCCTTGCTTTTCGAGTCTTTCGCGGCATCAATCCCGTTAATAATAGGGTACCGGTTTTGTTTTGGATCGAAACAGCTAATTCCTACACCCTTCATATCAACATAATTGAATGTATACATGTTAAATTCATCATGAAAACAATCATACCAATCCACATAATGTCACATTGATTATTATTAATAACCATATGACTGATTTTCTCAAATTTTGTTTTTAGACCATATACTTAGTTTTCAGTTCCTACAAATTATAAAACGGCGTGTTTTTAGTCCCTAAAAAGATACTAAAAGCATGCTGCTTTGTAATTTGTAGGACTAAAAAGTACGTACATAGACTAAAAACAAAAAATCATAAATTTTATAGGAACTAAAAACAATTCGCCCAAATATTAAACTTACCGAAATATTTTTTCCACTTCCTAATTGTACAGTGTTCTTGAAGGCTCTGTCAATGCCACTAGCTGCTGCAGTCACAATCCATGGTGCAGTATTTGTTACAGTTGCCATACTTGGACCATCATTTCCAGCTGATGCAACAGTGATTATACCTTTCCTCATGGCATGAAATGCACCAATTGATATAGAGTCATGAACATAATCAGGACTTCCTCCACCTATGGAAATGGATATGACATCCACACCATCATGTATAGCAGCTTCAAATGCAGCAAGTATGTCCATGTCTGCACATCCAGTTGATGACCAGCAGACTTTGTAAATTGCCAACCTAGCCGATGGCACGGCACCACGCGAAGTTCCATTGGCCAATCCAAAGAGACTTGCATTTTGGACTAAATCACCTGCAGCTGTCGATGCGGTATGAGTTCCATGACCGTCAACGTCTATGGGCGATAATATGTCAGATGGGTCAGGGTTTCCGTCAGCCTTGAAGTACTTGGCTCCTATGATCTTGCTAGAGTTTTCATGCAGGAGGAATACATGAGTTAGAGCTTAAGCCATACACTAGGAATTGTATAGTTCTATACTTTACTTTTGAGCTTTAGATCTAATCCTTTTGGAAACATGTTAAGATTATTTATGTGATTGATAACTAATTCACCAAAAATGTAGTGATACAATGTAAGAAAACAAAGATAATTTACTTGTTGCAGCCTGAGAAATTAGCATAGTGTTTACAGGCTCCTTTCCATTTTGCTGGTGGAGGACCTAATCCATCATCCTTGAAGCTTTTTGACTCGGGCGTGATCCCTACACACATTTTTGCAATTAAATGACAAATTACCATTTATACAATATGTCACTATTCTCATATTTAAGTACTATAATATACAAAGAAGAAAATGAAGCTAAGATAAACCTGTGTCCAAAAGAGCAACAACTACGTTGCGTTCTAATTTCAATCTTCTCTTAGCAGTCAGTGGTAAACCAATAAAGTTCCATGATCTTGTCGTGTGTAGCTTACGATATCGATTTTTAAACACCAAAAGTACTTCATCCATGGCTACACATACAAAAAAATATTTTAAGAAAAAAACAATATCTATTGTTTTTGAACAAATTTGAAGCTAGAGAAAAATGATACACACCAGATAACTTATTGGCTTCATCTTCAGATAGTTTTGCAGCAAATGCATTGAAGCTCTTTGTGTAGCTATATACAATGGATTCTTTGGCTTCATCATAGCTAAAGAAGGAAAGAGAAAGAAGGAAAGAGACTTGGTTTAAAAGGACTATTTTAATTTATGAGTAAAAGAGAATTTCATTGAATTAGACCTATATCAATGTTTTAAGAACTGGACCGAAGATCGAACCGGAGGGAGCTCCGGTCATGGTTTTATTATATTGGTTCAACCATGGTTGAATCGAATGATAAATAAGTAAATAAATAAAAAGTAAAAATAAATAAAAAATGAAAACCGGTTGAACCAATGCAATGTAACTGCAATTCAACTGGTTCAATGCAGTTCAACCATACTGTAATGTAACCTGAATCAAACCAATCGGTCAACAGGTTGATTTTCAGTCAAACCAGTGGAACCAGCCGGTTCGGTCCGATTTTTAAAACATTGAGCTATATAAATTTTATTTTTATTTTATACCTTTTGTTCTCAAAGAAGATAAACAAATGTTTGAGTGAGTTAATCAGGTTACCTTCCTTTCACAGAAGATAGAACATGTAGATGAGTCTCCACTGCAATGTCACTACTTGGTTGAGCTCCCAAGAAAACAATGTAAAAGTTCTGTATACAAGTCAAATGATAAGCAAGTTCATATAGAAAACAAAAGCTGAAATGTTAAAAGATAGCTCAAACATGAAAGAATGAAATACATATTTTATTAAGGAAAGAAAAGGAAGGAAGAAATTCAATGCCTTTTTCTCAACTCCATCAACTGAAGCATTGCTTAGCAAGATCAGTAGTAATTGAAGCCAAAGAAAAGGAAAGGATTTTGTCAGTTTCTGTAAAACCATATTTAGAAATGACATTCTTGGAATTTAACATGCCAAAAATAGACTCTAAGAAGTTTATATATACCATTTGAAAGTTACCAAATGAATGACTACTTGCAACTTGTTTGCTTCTAGCATACAAATAATCAAGGTTTTGGTAGAGAAAGCTTGTAAGAAAGATTAAGAATTTCTAAGTCTATCTATAACATAAGTCAATGTCACATATGGAGCCTAGGATTGCTTCTTCTAGTGAAACTTACATTAACATTTTCATTTCTTTATGTTTGTTGTTATCCTCTTGTGATTAATAACACAAAAAAACACAAATTGCATTGTTATTTTCTTGTCTCAAGAAAGTTTGATAATAAGTAGTAGAGTTAGAGAAGTTTTAATGTTACAATTTCCAAGACACACATCACTATCAAGTATAGTAGAGATTATTGCTTTAAAACAAAGAGCCTTTGATATTATGAACACCCTATTCCTTGAATTCCAATGCAAGCGTTTTAGCCGTACAATATTGACTACTTAGGCTTAATAATGGGCTTAGCTTCAAATATAACTCAAATGAAACACACACTTGGATAAAAAATGTTTTACTCAAACACAATCTTATCATCTATTGATAGAAAGCAACCATTTGTAATATTATTATCAGGGTTAATTAAATTTTCAGCCCCTATAATCTGCAGTTTTGTTTTTAGTCCCTATAAAAGTAAATCATACTTTTTAGTTCCTACAAAATTTTCCGTTAGTGTTTTTAGTCTCTGTTAAATTAAAATTTATTTGATTATGCTTAAACTGCTAAATTTTTGAAAGATTTTTTACGGACATGTTCATAACATCATAAGACACTCTTTTATAAAATCTTTTAGTTTTTTAACATGTAATGAATTAAATATGAATTTTTTTAAAAGCCAAATTTTCAAGATTATATTAATGAAAATTTGGACCTAATAATAAAATTTTGAGCTACTTTTTTGCGGAGGAACTTTGTATAATGTTCTAAATAAGTATGTAAAACATATGTTAAAAATTTTAAAGTTTAAGCACAATTAAGCAAATTTTAATTTTACAAGGACTAAAAGTATGTGTGGGTCCCCGTTAAATTAAAATTTGTTTAATTATACTTAAACTTTTATATTTTTAAATGATTTTTAACAGACATGTTAAGAACATTATAATAATCTCTTTTATAAAAAATTAGAATTTTTTAAC